>ERZ795048.1492-NODE-1492-length-20776-cov-7.073886_pt1 | contig 20776 bp, 8 predicted proteins | sample MGYA00375132_ERZ795048 | MGnify/ENA primary metagenome ERZ795048 (study PRJEB30177, sample SAMN05720225) | activated sludge metagenome | isolation source: Anaerobic digester | place: Hong Kong | collected 2014-12-17 ... | reverse complement strand
CTTGTGCATGCCACCCGGGGCTATTATTAATACGAGAAGGGTTAAAGACAATGTAAGGTGATGACAAAAGTCGTTATGGTCGGGGAAGCAGGCCCGGACAGGTCATCTATTCCGGATTTCAGGCTGATTGTGACAATCCGCATTCAATAAAAAAGGGAGCGTATCAGCGCTCCCTTTGTTTTTCAATTCATTCCGAACCCGATTCATGATCCGGATTTATTTCATCCCCCGTCACGGGGCGAGTATCAGATCGCAGTCGCCGGACACTCTCAGGAAGTAGCCCTTCCACGGCATCAGCGAGCCTGCGGGCGCATAACCGTTTCCGTCGTACTCATAAATGCCGCCGTCTGTGAGTCCGGCCTCGACCGCTTCGGAGAGTGAATACTCGACACCGCCGCTGACGATCGTAACATCGTCGTCCCACGCGAGCTCGCCGGAGAACGGGTTACCGATAATGTTCCAGCCGGCCTTGAGCGGAACGTTGATACTGTCTGTGACCGGAATCCCCTCTATGTCGATCTGCGCGTTGCCGGCGACGTAGACCCAGTAGCCGACGCCGGCCTGGATGTCGGCGTCCCCGTCCTGGTAATACCGGCCGTCATAGAGCTGGAACACGCTGAGCATTGGTAGATCGTCGCCGAGCTGTTCGAGCGCGCCCGTGACCTCGGGGTCGAGCGGCACGCTGATGAGGTTCCAGCCGGGCGTAAGTTCGCAGACGGCGGTCTGCGGCCCGGCATCGAGCTTAACGACAACGATCTTGAACTGCGTATCGGCTACGCCGGACCCTGCCGCTGTGTAGCTGTAAGAATCCTGCGCGAGCATATCTATGCTCTCGCCGGTGTCGAGGTTGACCAGTGTGAAGGTGTAGCCCGCCGCGGGAAGTGAAGCGGAATCCCATTCGAGAATCAGGGTTTCGCCGACCTCGCTGGTTTCGACATTGAACTCCCATTCCTCGGTTTCGCCGCTTGCCGCGGGCTTCCTGATGTCGTTGGCGTAGCGCCCTGCCCTGTTCGCCCATTCATAGCGCGGGAAATACAGCGTTGTGTAATCGTCGCCCATCGCGCGCGGCGGTTCCTCGGCGTCGAACTCGTCGTAGTCGGCTTCAGCCGAACCGGTCGCGCCGATGTAGTTGTCCAGGTCGGCGGATTCCGCGGCACGCGCGGAAATGCGAAGTTTGTATTCGAAACTCGGCCTGACCTGTCTCATCAAACCTCCGGGCCTCCCGGCGCCGGGATCGAACTTCAGTTCCGCGTCGCCGTACATCCTGACGAAGTAGCCTTCCTGCGACTGAAGCGTTGCGGTCTCGTCCGCCTGCACCCATGAGTTGGCTGTCCCGTCGAACCCGTAGAGCGTCGAGCCGATCAGACCCGCCGATATCGCATCGGTGAGCGTGTATTCGCTGCCGCCGGAGACGATCGTCACCAGCCCCCACTGGAACCCGTTCGTGTACGGCGAGCCGATCTGGTTCCAGCCATCGCTTACGGCGAGTTGATACGCCGCTGTTGTATCGATAATCGTACCGGTGTAGCTGTACGAAAGATTGTCGTAATAAGATTTGATCCAGAAACCGTCGCCCGCGCCGAGATTCGCCGGGACAACGTATTGATCCAGATATTCGTTGACTGCGGATGACGGATCCCACTTGAACACCTTGTATTCTGCGGCTGTCCCGAACATCGAGACCACGTCGCTCTGGTCCGGCATAACCGGAACGCTGATCAGCGTCCATTCGAACGCTTCGACTGTGCCTGTTACGGTGGTTGTGTTTCCAGCCGTCACGAGAATCGAGGCTTCGCTCGTTCGCCCGAACGAATCCGCCGCCGTCAGCCTGAGAGTATAAGAACCGCCGAGCGATGAAGCGTCCCAGTTCGCGAGCAACCCGGCCGATACTTCCGCCGTCCCGCTGCCGATCTCGCTCCACACCGTCGGTGCAGCGCCCGGCCCGTAGTAGAGCGTCCAGCCCGTGAGATTCTCATCGAGAACGCTTCCGTATACGGGAACCAGCCCGCCGGCGCTGCCGCCGTCAATCGGCGATGTGAACCGCACAACCGGGGCGCTGATATCGGATTCGACCTGTATCGAGAGACTGAACGACCCGGTGTTGGTGTCGAAGTCGCTCATCCCGATCTCGACAGTGTACGTTGCGTCGGAAAACCCGGAGGTGTCCCATTCGCATGCACCGTTCGAGGTTCACTCGTCACAAGTGCAGGAAGCGCCGGGATCCGAAGCGCCATCGATCGTTATGGCGGGTGAAGCCGGATCGAGCATCGAGGAGTCCGCCGGATCATCATAGGCCGAGAAGCAGATGTTCACGGTCTCGCCGGCCTGGAACCCGTCGCCGTCGAGAACGAACGAGCCGCCCGAACATTCCACCTGGGTCAGCACGGGCGATGTTACATCGGGAACCCTGAATACCATGTCGAACATCGACACGCCGACAGGCGATCCGTCGCCGGCGGGATAAAGCGCCGAAATCGAGTAAGTGCCCGCGGCAGTCGTCGACAGGGTGAATTCCGCCGTTCCGGTCAGACTTGTTGTTGCCGTGCCGAGGCCCGACAGAGTGCCCGGCCCTGCTTCCATGTATAGTTCTACATCCACGGAAGGCACCGCATTGCCCCAACTGTCGAATATAACAGCCGTCACCGGGTAATAGTGCGCCCCGTCCGCGAGCGCCATCGCCGTGGTATCCGTAGCGCTGGTTGTCTCGAACCTGAGAACCTCAAGCCCTCTTTCGTTGAAATAAAGCGTGGTGTCCGACACCGATGTCGTGTCGGGTGCCGGGACCGCCGCGATCAGGTCGACATAACCGGTTGCGCTGTTGGCATCTATATTTACCTGTGCCGAATCGGTGTACCCGGTGGAAGCATCCTGCACTGTAATATTCACTGCGCCGGCGGTATAAGCATTCGTCGCCGATGCGAACGAACCTACTCCGTATGAAAGCGTCAGCGTATCGAAATAGCACGCCGTCGGGTCGGTGGCACAGTAGGCGTCGTCCGAAGTTATAGTCACATTGTTGCTGACGGTATCGACGACATTGTTGTTCGCGTCCACCGCGTACAAGCCGAACCCGAACCCGACGCCCGCGACCTGATTCGAGGGCGTGCCGGATTTCCCGCCCGACGGGCCGGTGACAAAAGCCTCGCCCGGCAGAACCATCACGAGTGAATCATAAGCTCCCGGCGATACAACGATATCCTGACTGGAAGAAACATCAAGAGCGGGATCGCTCGGTGATGAAAGCGTAATAGCAACCGACTCGGCTATATCGTCACTGATTGAAACCACGGCCTGCCCTGCGCTCACCTGAAGAACAGCCGCGCCGGTTCCGCCGCCGCTCAATACTGTTCCTTCTACCGCTGTAGCATCCACAACAGCGCTGCCGTCAAGCGCCAGCGTCACGCTGGTCGTGCTGTCCGTCGTCACGATGTTTCCATACATATCCAGAAGCCGGATAGTGACTATTGCCGGAACTCCCGCAGTGGTATCGACCGGATCAAGAATCTCGAAGCTGTATGCCGAGCCCGGCGTCCATGAAATGCCCGTGCCGGACACGGTGGTCGATCCTGTATAGTTCATTCCGGTATCATTCTCGGTGACAGTCACCGATACCGGCCCTTCCACCACGGTATTGGATATATTGAATGTGGCGACGCCGGAAACGAAATTCCCGGAAGCGAGAATTGCGTTGACGCCCGTGTCGGTGATCCCGCTGCCCATGATGGTTACATCGCCGGCGTCAGTTGTTATATCGATATCTGATACATTGTTATAAGACTCAATAATATTGTTCGACACGTCCAGCGCGGTAACGGTGACGGTGGTCGAGTTGCCGACCGTAAGGCTGGTCGGGGCCGCCACAACATCGAACGATGTGATCGAGCCGGGCGCGATATTTATCATGCCGCTCCCCGTTTTCGAGTCAGATGAAGTAAACGTGAAAGTGACGGCTCCCGAATTGCCCACGTAGAACATGCCGAGCGCGGTGAGGTCCGCCACGCCGGATAAGAAATCGCTCGCCTGGTCCATCACGTTGTCCATACCGGTTCCGAGCCCGGAGATCATGTAACTGCTCGCGTCGGCCGTCACCGTCACATTATTCACGGAAGCGTCGAATGAAGTGATTACATTATCGGATACGTCCATAGCTGTAAGCGTGTTCACGCCTGTAAAAGCGCTGAGGTTGCTCTGGTCGACGAGACTCGGGCTGAAATGGTCTAGAGCGCCGGGATTAATGGTTATCGATCCCGTTCCAATCATTTCACTCGAGCTTATCGCGGTTATGACGAAATTGCCCGCCGTGCCCGTGTACAAAGCGCCGAGCGCTGAGAGATCGGCTACGCCTGATACGAAATCGGCCGCCTGGTCCAACACGTTGCTCAGGCCGGACCCGAGGCCGGTGATCGCATACCCGCTCGCGTCGGTTGTTATCGTCACGTTATCGATCGAAGCGTCGAAGTCGGTCGCCACGTTGCCGGAAACGTCTTTAGCAATGATGGTGTTTGTTCCTGAAAACGCTACGTTGTTAGCCTGAGGTGAAAGAACAAGGTCGAAATAGCTCCCGGAACCCGCGTTGATCGTAACGACAGCGGAGCCGCTCGCGCCGGAAACGGCAGTCGCGTTGATCGTCGCAGCACCCGAATTTCCGGTGTAAACCATGCTGCCGGAAAGGTCGGCCACGCCGGAGGTGAAATCGCTTGCGGAAAGAAGAACGTCGCCGCCCGAGAGTCCGCTGATGACCCCGCCGGATGAGGTAATTGTGACATAGTCCGATGAAGCGGTGAACGCTGTGACGACATTCGAGTAAGCGTCGAGCGCGGTCAGAGCCGCCACACCGGTAAACGGCATGTCATTGACCTGCGGGCTGTCGAGAGAGAACGCCAGCGAATCGACAGCGCCCGCGACAACATCGACAGACGCCGGGATATTGGTTGCGGACTGCTGCGGGAAAGTGCTGCTGTAAAGGTCCGCTTCGGCGGTTATGTCGGTACCGTCGCCGACAACAGTATCTGTGATTATGATAGTCGCCACTCCGCCGGAGACATCACAATCGATGCCGGTATCCGCAGAGCCCGTGACAACCGGCGAATTCGCGCAGGTTGTAGTTACTATATCCATGGCCGAAACGGGAGAAGAGGATCCGCCGGAAAGAGAAATCGTAACAGTCTTCGAAGCGCCCTGCCCGGTCGTTACCTGCGTATCTGTATCGTCGTAAAGCGTGATGGTCAACACTTCCGATCCGCCTGCTTCGAGCGTCGAATCGGCGGCGGTGACACCCACGTAATCAACAAGAGTATCTATACTGAATATGCCGCAGTCCTGAACTGCAACAGCCAGGCTGTCCGCAGGCTCGCAGGCTGCGTCGCCGGACGGATAATAGTCGATATTCGGATCGTCATCGTCATCGACATCGACAATGTTCAGGGTTTCCGACGGGCCGTACAGCGCCGAAACAGCCGCGTAATAGTAGCCGTCCGTCGAAACATTATCGACAAAATCTATCGGGCATATCTGATTCGAAGTCGAACCGCACGTATCGTTGCTCACGCCGGTGAAAACAATATTCGATGTGGAAAGACCGGAGACATCCGACCCGGTGCCGGTCGGCTGGACCCTGAACTTCGTGTTCATGGCAATCCCGTCGGCGCCTGTGAAATCCGCACCGGTCTGATCGTCCAGGGAACCATATGCCGCCGTTGTTGCGCAGGTTTTGATATACCCGTCCTTGTAATATTCGAAATAATAGTTAACAAGCCCGTTCTCCGGTTTCGCGTACCACGCGCCTGATGTAGAATCGAAATACATATCCGGGTTTACGGCGCCGATACTGCACGCCGAATCAGTATATACCCACACGAAATCACTCGTGTCCTGCGTTAGCACATTGCCGAACTCGTCATCGAGCGTGTTCACATACAACAACCAGTCGAGCCCGTCGCCGTTTGAGGCGGTGAAATGGATAGTGGACTGTGCGGAACTGTCTCCGGTGATCCCTGACGAGTGACATTTATCCGCATAGCCCGATGTGACGCCCCTGCTGTACTTGAGATAATAAGTAGTATCGCCGTCCTGCGGACGCGCGTACCATGCAACCGCCGTTGCGTCAAAATATTCATTGGCGCCGGTCGCGGACGTCGTGCATGCGCTGTCCGTGTAAACGGTGACGGAATCACCCGCAAGCTGCGCCAGGGCATTCCCGAACTGGTCGTTAACATTTCCGACTTTCAAAAGCCACTGAATACCGTCCGTGCTGTCGAAAGATTCCAGCGCCTGTCCCGAAGCCGCAACCGCCGTCACGCCTTCGCTGCACTGATCAATATAGCCGCTGCCCGAGACGAAACTGTATTTCGTGTAATAAGTAACATCCCCGTCCTCGGGCTTCGCATACCAGGCCATCGTGACGCCGTCGAACGTATTCGACGCCGCGGTTGCCGCAGTCGTGCATGCGGAATCCGTATAGACGGCTACAAAATCGTCCGCCCCCTGGGTAAGCGCATTGCCGAATTCGTCATTGAGAGTATCAACCTTGATCAGCCATTCCAGCCCGTCGCCGTTAGCCGATAGCAGATTCGAAACAGCCTGTGCGGCCGTGCTCGTGCCCGTAACTCCCGTACTCTGGCACGTGTCCGCATATCCGAGCTTACTGTATTTTGCATAATACATCACATCGCCGTCGGTCGGCTTTGCGTACCACATTCCCGAGATGGCATCGAAATATTCACCCGCATCGGAGGCATAGGCTGAACAAGAGGAATCCGTATAGACTTCGAGCATGTCTGCCCCGCTCTGGGTAAGCGTACTCGCGAACTGGTCTTCAACATTAGCATATTGCAGAAGCCAGTTAAAAGCATAGCTCCCGGTAAACGAAAACTCGCCCTGCGCCGAAAGGTCTCCCGTCATACCTGCGCTCTGGCACATATCCACGTAACCGGGTTTGGAATAATGAAAATAATATGCGGTCAATCCATCGCCGGGTTTCGCATACCAGGCGCTCGTCACTGCATCATAGTAAACGCCCGGCGTTGTCGCCGGAGTGGTGGAGCAGTCCGCCGTGGTCCACACAGTAACGGTGTCGCCCATTTCCTGCAAAACGGAATTGCCGAACTGGTCCTCGACCGTCCCGATCTTGAACATCCAGGACATCCCGTCGCCGTTGGATTGAAGAAAATCGACCGTCGTCTGTGTGCTGTTATCACCGACAGCGCCTGTGGAATGACAAACGTCTACATATCCCTCCGTGGACCCTTTGCTGTATTTCACGTAGTATGTAATATTTCCATCCTGCGGGCGCCCGTACCATGCGCCTGCAACCGGGGCGAAATACACGCTCGCTCCTGTTGCCGCCGTCGTACATGTGCTGTCCGTGTAAACGGTGACGGCATCACCCGCAAGTTGCGTGAGCGTGTTGCCGAACTCATCCTCGACAGTTCCGAACTTCATCAGCCATTTAATGCCGTCCGTTCCGTCGAATGACTCGTTAGCTTTTCCGACCGCCGCATTTGCCACTATACCGTCACTGCACTGATCCACATAACCGCTGCCCGCGCCGATACTGTACTTGGTGTAATATGTGATATTTCCGTTTGTCGGCCTCGCATACCAGGAATCCGTATAGAAATAAAGATTCGAGTCATTCGCCGGCACCGTACACGACGAATCGGTGTAAACCCCGACCGTGTCGCCCGAATCCTGAACGATTGCGTTCCCGAACTCGTCACTGAGAGTGGCTACTTTTATCAGCCATTCCAACCCGTCGCCGTTCCCGTCGAGAAAATTAATGGCGGCCTGCATCACGCTGCTCGTACCTGTGACGCCGGAGACCTGGCACTTGTCCACATACCCTGTTTTGATATATTTTGCGTAGTAAGCCGAATCGCCGTCTGTAGGCCGCGCATACCACAGGCTCGATGCCGAATCGAAATATTCGTTTGCAGAAGTAGCCAGTATCGTGCATGCGCTGTCCTTATAGATATAAACCGAATCTATGGCCTGCTGGGTCAGCGACCCGCCGAACTCATCGCGAACCGTCTGAACACCAAGCAGCCAGTCCAGCGAGTCGTCTGAAGTAAAGCTGGCCGCCGCCTGCTCCGAACCGTCGAAAAGAACCCCGGAATGACATCTCAAGACATATCCCGAATACGAGCCTTCGTAATACTTCACGTAATAGGTCATCGCGCCGTCTTCAGGCTTCATATACCATTCCGCTTTAACAGCATCGTAGTATACACTGCCGTTCGTGGCCGAAGCGGTACATGACGAGTCAAGATAAACATCAACGGTTTCAGTTCCGTCCTGAGAGAGAATATCCATGAACTGATCCTGGACTTCGCTTACCCTGATCGCCCAGGGCACGCCGTCGGTACCTGTGAACTGCGCGGAAGCCTGCGAACCCGATGCGCTGTCTGCGGCAACACCCGAGTGACACACCGAGGCATATCCCGTAGTCACCCCGGGGATGTATTTAATGTAATAGGTTATATCGCCGTTCTCGGGCTTCATATTCCAGTCGCTGCCGGAGAAAGCTGCTGTTGAATTTGTTGCGGCCACCATACATTCGGAATCCGTATATACCTCGACCGAGTGGGCAGCAGACTGCGTAATCGTATTCCCGAACGTATCTTCGAGAGTGCCGACATTCAAAATATACTGTAGCGCGTCGCTCTCGCCGCCGTAGAAATTGGGGGATACCTGCGGACCTGACGCAGATACTACGATGGCTCCTGAATCTATCTGGTCAACGTATCCCGACTTGTGGACCTGGATGTATTTGTTACCCTGCGTTGCCGGTGCGATGTACCATGCGCCGGATACGTAATTTATTTCATCCGGAGTTTCTGTAGCAGAACAGTCCACCGCGGTGCAGACAGTCACAACCTCCGTTCCATCAAGCGAAAGGTCATTACCGTAGATATCACTGAACATCATCGCGCCGGTCGCGAACTTGATCTGGTACTGCATCCCGGTTGCGGGATTCGAAGTTACTACAGCATTGGTTGTAGTGCCGGCAGTCCCCAGCGACATCGAGACAAAACCATTTTTCTCGATAACCACATCCGACGAACTGGCTGTCGGGACCGGGCAGTAATAATCACCTGTGGTTCCATTTTCCACGCAGGACACAGTGGAACTGTTAGCCATCACTGTAGCGCCGCTGACCTTGTTCAGGTTCTCGTCATAGACAGAGGAATTAACCGTATAAACCAAACCTTTACATGTTACGGAAGAACCCGCCGTCACCTCAGCGCCCGAATCACAGGGTGTTGTCCCCGACAGTGTAATGACAGTCTGCGACGTGCTCGCGAACTGAACGTATGCCAACTGAGTGTCGGCTGTGGATGTATCTATCGACAGGAATCCCGTCACATAAGATATCAGTTCACCGGCCAACATTGGCGCAAGATACAATTCATTGCCGACCGCATTATCCCCGCTTGTGGAAATAATCATGAAATCCGAGGGATTTATCGTCACCGGGTTGCCCAGTTCATCATTCACTACGAGCTTGACTCCGTACTGCAGGCCGTCACCATCGGCCTGGGTAAATGTAGGAATCTGCTGGGTCGTACCATCAAAAGTTATCGAAGTCGTGTCACATGACGAAACCATACCTTCCCTTCCCAATTTGGTGTAATATGTTCCGTCGTTGATTTTTCCGTACCATGCGGAATATGTGCCGCTGTAGGTCGGGTTTTCAATAAAGCTTGCCGGCGTCGTACACGAAGCATCGGTAAAAAGCTCGATCGTCTCACTTCCATAAAATGTTATCGCACCGCCCGTTTCGTTTTCAACGCTGTCCAGTTTGAATCCATATAAAACATTTACTGAATCGCTTACCTGTGAATCGGTGGCGGAAACCCTGTTCGACGGTTCATTGGTCGAATAATCCTGCTGCACAAATCCGTCAACATCAATATTAGCGATCATCGTTCCATCGCTGTACATGAGAGGCACCGGGCAATACCATGCACCGGAATAATATGTACACGACACCTCTCCCGTATCGTCACCCATGAGAACCGTATTCGCAATCGTAGTAAGATCCGTATTGGTGCCCTCGGCCGAGATCGAATTCAACGTATACGAAAACTGGATTGCAGACGTCGCCGTGTTACCCGAACCTATGAGATAAATACCGGAATTGATATTGAGATCCTGGGTTACATAACCTTCCACCTCAAGATATGCCGAAAAAGACTCGGACTCGGTATCGCAGCCTGAACTGCTCGCGCCGACCGTCGTCATGGTTATATTAATGAAACCATCGACCAGTCCGTCATCGTCGCAAGCATCGCCGTCCACGCAGGTTGCGACCGTGCCGTCACATACATACGACAGAGTCAGTCCGTTAAGCGTGTCGCCGATTTCATTCAGCGTCGCCACCGAAATACCGCCCGGATCGCCCTGAACCGAACCTGCCACGGCAACAGTCCCGGTTACCGCTATGAACAGCATTGCCAGCAACAACACCGTTGAACTCATTTTAACGGTTCTTATATTTTTACTCATTTGCATTGCGACATCCCCCAATACAATGTTGTGTTAATAATTAAAAACAGGCGGTTTCTCAGCCGCCCTTAAAATCTCACTTCCACGCCCAGCCTCGATATTCCCTGCTCATAGCTGGTCGCACTGCTGATCTCGTCAGAATAATCAACCCATTCAAGACCCATATTCAATGTATAAACGTCGTTCAAAACGTATTTCACAGTTGCTTTTGCGCGTTCTTCCTCGTTGTCCACATTGTTCCCGCTGTTGTCCATCATCTGGTAGCTGCCCATCCACATCAGCTTGAACGGGATTATGTTCCAGCTCAGCCCCAGCATCGTGTTCTTATTGTCAGTTCCTGTCGCGTTGATCGCATCCTCGGTCTCGCTCAGGCTGTGACTCAGCGAAACCGTGAGTATATCTTTATATGCCGTGTTCAGAGAGCCGACCCAGACCTCCGTGTTGCTCTGCACAAGCGAGGTATTGTAATCTATATCCTGCCAGCCTACGGTTATCCGCGTCTCGGCGAATATGTTTGTCGAAGGCAGCGTAAACGTCGCGTTCACAGCATCGCTTTCCGACACTGTGCCGGTCCTTGTCAGCTTGGCCTTGCGATACGACATCCGCGCCCTTTGCGTCAGGCCGATGTTCACATAAGCGTTGCCTCTTTTTATCGGGTTTTCGCCGGCTTCCTTGTCGAACTCATCATACTGCTCATACTCTCCACCGAAATTTATCATCTGTGTCAGCATGTAATTCCCGTTCATCAGATAACCATGTCTGTTTGATTTCAGGAACTTCGCGCTGCCCTCGGCAACCGGCAGAAACCCGTCGCCGATCCTGTAGACCGATGCTTTTCCGCTCGCCCTGCCGATCTTTCCGCTCATGTCCAGCTTGGCCGCCTCGTTGTGCGTGTAAGCCTCATTGCCGCTGCGACGGTAGTTGCGCGCAAGTTCCAGATTCGTGTTGAAACCCTTGAATTTATTCTCGTGCCGCACGCTCACAATGCGGTCTTTCGCCGGGTCGGAGTTCAGGCCGAAAACCGCGTCGTCCTGCTCGTCCGCCATCAGCATCACGACCGACGTCCTGTTGTCCTTCGACCAGTTGTAAGCCGTCTCGATACCGCTCGTGACCTGCTTGAACGTTCCGCTCGTGCTCGGATCCTGCGACCTTCCACTGAACGCCTTCAAATCCCAGTTCCCGACTTCCTTATCGATCATAAGTCCGGCAAGCTCGGTCCCGGTTACCGTCAGATCGGATGTCCTGAACCAGAAATTACCGGCGGTCGCCTCGAAATTGTCGTCGTAATAATTCATCCGCGCCTTGTCTATCTCGATATCCGAATAGTATTGCGTCTCGCGATGATACGAGCCGATTATAGTTCTGCCCTCCGATATATTGTTGAAAGAAAGATCGGCGTTAAGCTTCGAGCCTTCCTTCTCCCTGAACAGGTCCGACACATCAATAGCCGACTGCTCTTCATAATCCGCCGCGACATAATCATAGGAAACTTCGAGCCTTCCGGTCGTGTTGTCCTTTTCCGCCTCTTCAGCCACAGCGGAAACAGCGGCTTGAGCGCCGCCTACATAAAAGTTCCAGCCGAGCGCCTCGATACTGTTTTTATTCACATCTTTCGCCGTCACATACACTTCGTGCATGCCCGCCGTCAGCGGCGTCAGCGGCTGGTACACTATATACGCGGGTGTAACCTCGGCGCTCTCGGTAACCTCTGCACCGTCGAGCATTATCACAACCGTCTTCGGGTCCATCGGCGTTTCGAGCTGCGATGCCCCGATCGCTATCATCGGGTTGTTCTCTTCAACCGTCGAACCCGATTCAGGATATATTACCTGCAACCTCTTCATCCCCATTTCATCTTTCAGCCTGTCCGCTTCGCTGCCCTGCGCCAGTACCGATGTCACCGCAACCAACATTATTATCACTGCTGTAAGAATGGCACTCTTGATTTTCACTCCCATAACCTCCGGTCGATATGCGTAAGCTTTAGTTCGATTAATTTTTTAGTTATCAGTTCCGGGCGCAGGCGGCCTGTCCGGGTTCAGGATAAGAACAGTCGTGCCCGAAAGCCCGCCGCCGGTCGCTGTTATCGTGACAGAACTCGTGATCGAGCCGGTTCCGGCCCGGAAAACCTCGCTGCCGGTTCCGCCTGCGGTCTGCACAGTAACGCTTGATGCGCTGTTCGAGAAATAACCGCCCCCGGTCGCGCTCAGTGTAACCACGGCATCAACCGGCTCCCGGAGCAGGTTCAGCGTCGTCACCGTAACGGCCGCTGAACTCTGCCCGTCGGCTGTTATCGCGCCCGGGCTGACGCTTACTTCAACATAACCGACCTTAGCCCTGTCGATTACCCTCGTCAGGATCGCATTGGCCCTGTTTCCCATCGCATCCGTTGACGCTATATCAATCGTTGTCTGATCGTATGTAAGCATAACAGTCTGCTGGAAACTCCCGTCGGCCTCCACCGTGTACCTCATCCCGTTTATCGTCAGCGCGGCGTCGAATTCGGTCTGCCCGATTATGCTGCACTGAATCCCGTCGCCGGCGAGCATACACACGCCGCTGTCAAGCCCGAAGCTCGCGCCCGGCTGGTTGATTATCAGCATCGGCGCGGTCGTGTCTTTGTAAACCGTCCTTGTCATCGACTGCGACGCGCTGTCTTTCCTCGCCGTCACGGTTATAATGTTTTCACCTTCGATAAGATTCACAGATGCGTTGAACTGGCCTGCGCCCTCCGGAATCTGTACCACAATCCCGTTAGCCGAAACCTCCGCCCCGGGAGTAACGCTCCCTGATACCGTGGTTGCAGCATCCCGCGTTACAAGCCCGTCTCTCGGCGTGGATATCGACAGTTCTATAGCTCCGGCAGCCTCTTCGCCGGGAATCGTCCCTTCTGCGGCAGGCGCCGGGGGCCTGTATTTTATTACCCTTGTTTTCGTTATGGACTTGCCGTTTTTATTGACAGCTTCAATTTTTATCTGGTTGACCCCTTCATTCAGGCCCACGCTCGCCTCGAACGTGCCGTCGCTTCCAGCCGTCACGAGTTTCGCGTTGACCGTGATAGTGTTGCCGGGGTCCGTTTTCCCCTTAACCGTTACAGGAGACTTATCCGTCTCGAGGTTGCCGACCGGCTGCATGATATCCAGTGTCGCATCGGCTATCTCCTCTACCTGCTCGAAATCCTGCTCGTCCTCCTGGTCCATCCCGCTCGGATCGGTCGGGGCCTGATCCTTGCTCACGGTTGTCTTCTGCTTGTCCCTGAGCGTGACCTCGCCGCCCGCCCGGCCTTTGACCAGCACTTCACCGGTGAAGCACTGTACGTTCGTGCTCTCGTCCGCACCGACTTCGACAGACAGCTTGGTTCCGCGCACGCCCGCTATCGCCGTCGGGGTCCGAATCTCGAAATTCGAATTCTGATCGGACAGCTTTTTCGCTTTCGCGTGCATCTTGCCCGTCCAGAGGTTCAGCTCGGAACTCTCGGCACGTGCCGCCGGGTTCTTTTCGAGCCTGTCTATCCTCATCATGCTGAACGGCGAGAGCTTTACTACATTGCCCTGGCTCCACGTGATGACGCAGCCCGACTTCGCGCCGGTCTTCACCACGTCTCCGGTTTTCACCAGTTCGCCTTCGCCGGCGCTCAACCAGTCGCCCGCGCCGCCTTTCTGCACAAGGACATCCCCCGATATCCCGCTAAGCGTCGCAAGCGTGTCTATCTTCGGAGCCGCCTGACCCACGCTCAGCAACAGAACTACCAGGAATCCGGATATTAATACCGTTAATGATCTTTTATTCATTTATGCACCCCTGATAAAATCAATTATTCGCATTTATATATTTTAACATACTTAACATAATAATTTCATTGAATAATTCAGATATAATATGTGATATAAGTTACATTTCTGAATGTCTACATGGTCAATTTTTTGCCGACTGTAGAATCTCCCTTTCAATACTGCTTTGTATCCATGCAATCACATAAACCGGGTATGACCCGAGATTACTTATCGAATCAGATGTGAAATTGTACGTTTCCTCCTGCCATGCGCCGATATAATCCTCGTGTTCAACCGGCATTACATCCCTCACAACAGACTGAAAACCCGTCACGTCCCGGTCTTCCACGACAACTGCATATACATCGAAATTCGACATCGCGTTCGTGCTGTGGTTCGAAACCGTCACGCTCGCCTGCACATTGCCGGTATTCACGGTTTTGACGACCGTCATGAAAACCGGCGTCGTCTGGTCAAGCAGCGGGTCGAGATAATATGAACAACCCGTGGAATCAGCCCCGTGGAACATATATGCGCCGTTTCCGTAGACCGTCGGCGTTGACGTGCAGCCATAAAAATGGAACCTGTCCTGCGTCTCGGTGGTCCACTCGCTCGAAACCTCCCAGCGGAACTGGACAAGCAGCGCCCGGTCCGTTCCGGCGTTATCCATATAGTCCTCAAGATAAGGGGTGTAATAAGCGCAAGCGCTGCATCCCGCCTGTATCAAATCTTCCACGATTACAATTCTTTTCGTGCTCGTCGGCGGGCTTTCGACACTCACCGTTACGGAATCGCTGCCGGTGCCGCCGTCCGAATCAGTCGCCGTCAGCGTTATCGTGTGATTCCCCTGGCTGAGATAAACCATGTCGAGCGTCCCGCCGCTGCCCAGCGAGCCGTCGATATCCGATTCCCACACAAGGCTTCCGCCGCTGACCGTACCATCCTCGATATCCGTTGCCGTGCCGGCAAACGTTATAACATCATTTGTCGTGAATTCCGATCCGTCTTCCGGAGAATCTATTTGAACAACAGGCGGATTGTTCAGCACATGCAGCGTCACTCCCGCCTGCGCCGTGCCTCCATAACTGTCCACGGCTGTCAATGTAATTATATGGTCCCCTACCGATAATGTTGAAACTCCTGCCGAGGCGCCGGACCCGAGCCACCCGTCAACGTCCGACGACCAGACAAGCGAATCGCCCGTCAGTTCACCCTCCTCCGCATCGTTCGCGCCGCCGGAAAACGTCACGGAAGTTCCGTAATATTCCGATGCGCCATCTTCCGGTGAACTTATAAATGGAACCGGCGGCGTGTTTGCAATTTCTATAATTACAGAATCCGAAGCCGCCGCCCCGCAACCGTCCGTCGCGGTCAGCGTGACAAGATGGGCACCGACCGACAGATAGTCAACATCAAGACTCGATCCGCCGCCCAACAGCCCGTCGATGTCGGAAACCCATTGCAGCGCGTCGCCCGAAAGCACGCCTTCTTCAGCATCGGTACCTGTTCCCTCGAAGCTCACAACCGAACCGCATGAAAAGGTTTCGTCATCCAGCGGCGCCGTTATCTCAACCTCCGGCGGCGTGTTCGTAACAGTCAAGGAAATACTCGCGGCATCCCACAACCCGTAGGAATCCGTAACCGTAAGCGTCACGACATGTTCGCCGCCCGAAAGCGCGACGGTCTCGAACAAAGTCCCCGTTCCTATCAGGCCGTCGATATCCGATTCCCATACAAGCAAGTCCCCTGAAAGCGCGCCCTCCTCCGGGTCCGTCCCGGCCCCGACGAACGATATCGAACTGCCGAAGGAGAAAGACGATCCCGTCTCCGGCGATGATATTTCTGCGACCGGGACGTTGTTGGTGACGGTGACCTTAATCGAATCCGAAGCCTGCAATCCGCCGGAGTCCGTCACGGTCAGCATTATCTCATGAGACCCTGTATTCAGGCTGCCTATTTCAAGGTAAGCCCCCTGCCCGATCCCGCCGTCAATACTCGACGACCATACCAGCGCGGAGCCGTCCAGCACACCCTCGTCGGGGTCGGTACCCGTTCCCTCGAAAACCAGCAGCGTACCGCATCCTACCGTCAAATCTTCAATCGGCTCGGTTATCTCGGCTACCGGATACCTGTTGATCACAACAACCGGCGCGGTCGCGCTCCGGGTTATGGACTCGTTCACGCGGCATGCCGGCGTGAATTCCCCGGTCTCTTCATACACGCAGGTTGTGTCGAGCGTCGCCGTCACATCCAGCCAGCCCGCGGTATCGGCGCATCTCGCTTCAACGAGCTGAACCTCTTCAACCGGCCAGCCGCTCAACACACATTCGACCTCCGAACTGAACTCGCCGCCTTCGAGATACCCCTCCACCGGATCAACAGCCACCTCGACGGTCATCTCGACCTCGGAAGGCACTATCCGCAGAGTGCTGTCCTGCGAAACCCTGACACAATAACCTTTCCGAGCTTCGAGCACCCCCTTTTCACCATACAACCCATTGCAGAAATCATACGCGCCGCCTTCATATATGACCGATTCGCATATTGAAACGCCGTCAATTAAAAAACCACTGCATAAAACAGGGATATCGTATGGATTTCCGATCAGGTTCCAGCCCTCGATCAGTGCTACATCATAAAAATCGGCGCTGTTCGGTTCCGCATCGTCAACGGAAACCACAACCTCGCCCGTCGAGTACGCCCAGTACCCCGCTCCAGCAGCAGGACCCCCGGCATCAAAGTTGTATTCACCGTTTGAAAACCCGACTATCGTTACGCCGAACCCACCGGCTTTGCTGAATATTTCTTCTGAAGTAAAATCGAAGGAAACGATGTTCCAGCCCGGCTGGAACGTGAATGAAGCAGTTTCCGCCGCCGCAAAAACCGGCAGAAGGACAAAAAAAATCAGGGCCGAGACTCTTTTCCATGCAACGCCCGGGAAACCACCGATGATTTTCCTCACGCCGCTCCGCACAAAACCACCTGCTATGACCGGGATCTGCTACGAGGCCCCGGACCGGTCATCTGATATTCCCCTTCTCTCAACCCGCGCAGGTCAACTCCGGCAGTCTCGGCCCTGTTAAATTTTTTCGGGGTTTTCCCCCGTTCTAATAGTGTTATAAATATACTTCACGCCGCAAACGACGATCATTTAAATGATACCATTTAAAACCTTTTAAAGCAAAGCCGACAGGAACTTGAAAAAATGCCGGGCTTCATTCTATTTCATACCCACATGAGCTTTCCGATTGTCATTTTCTTCATCTTCCATCCATGAAATCAGGTCTTCTGTTATCAACTCTCCCAGCACTTCGGAACCGTCGTGGTTGAGATGCCCGATATCGGAAAATAACTTTATATCATCCCATATTTTATGATCGTAATCATAACTCCACACCGGTGTTCCGGGGACAAACTTTTGTGCCATTTCAGCAAGTTTCACATCCAGCCTCTCTGAAAAACCCTCCGTTTCCCAGTATTCCGGAATATGTAAGAAAAACACTTTAACCCCTCGCGATTTAAGCATTTTAACCATCTTCGTATAAAACAAACCGTTTTTGTTATGATCACTCTCCAGCGCGGCTTCCGCGAGTTCGAGCCACTCCTTCGATTCTATCCTCAAAACCCGCTCCGTTTCCTCTTCATCAAAATTCCGTCCGGAGTTGTAGTAATCGCGCCTGCTGTATCCGTTTTCCTGCAATTTCTCCCTCACGCTCCATCCCGCCGACACCGCTTTGAAGATATCCTTATGCAACCTGATAACATAAGAATTACCATTCAGAAATGCCATGAGCGCCTTTTTCGGCCCGTTGTTTCTTAAAATCTCCCCGAACCTGTAGAACCTGTAATAATTATGGCTCAACATAAGCTGATATTTGCCTTTCTGATTGATACGCCCGGGCAATTCATCATACCTGAGTTGAAGCAGCACCATATCCAGATCGGGCAACATGTTGCGGTCGAGGTAATATTTCAGCTTGTAATAAGTCGTCTGGCTCGGCTCCAGCGGATAGGCGAAATTATGCGCCTTATAATCCCCGGCATGAATGCCATCCGGGTTGACACCGTAATATACCCGCGAGTCACCAAGAAACAGCATGTCGATATCAGATGCTCGTTTCTCAAAATTCCTTACCGAAAGTTCAAGGAATCTCTCGTGGTGGAACATATCTCGCGCGTTCGCCCGCAGCGCAACCTCACAGACCATGAATATCGCCATATTGATCGCGAGGAAAAGAAGAAGTTTTTTCATCAGTTTTTGCTGCAAACCGTCACCTCAGAATTGAAAATATATGAATTCCGTATAGCCATAATGACCCAGGAAAACTATCGACCAGAACATGTAGATGAACGCCGGCCACCTCAGAAGCGCGGGCCTTCCGTTCAACAGCCTGCGAGTCCCCTTCGGCCTGTCCAGGATGTGTACAAATTCCATGAAAAGAACGTTTATAACCACAACCAGCAGGTACCTGATCGAATAGCAGCGAATCCCCGCCAGCCCGAGCACATTGCCTCCGCTCCCCAGATTTGCTAGATCGGAAATCGACGGAAGCCCGGAAAACAGATGCGTCGCTATGTAATACGAATCACCGATCGACTCGCCCCTGAACAGCACCCAGGAAAACGTCACCAGCGAGAAAGTGCAGGCTATGCCGGCAAACTTCAGTACGCCGCTGAACCTTTCGGCATGAAACTCTTGCCTAAGCCTCGAACGCACGCCGCGCGTCGCCGCCCCTCCCACCATGTACAGGCCGTGCAACCCGCCCCACAGTACAAGCATCCAGCTCGCGCCATGCCACAACCCGCAGACCAGGAAAATAAAAAACAGGTTAAAATAATAACGCCACCGTGAAACCCTGTTGCCCCCCAGCGGAATGTAAAGATAATCCTTTATCCACGACGATAGCGAGATATGCCACCTGCGCCAGTAATCCGGCACCGTCACGGAGAAATACGGATGGTTGAAATTATTCATCAGGTCATACCCGAGTATCCGCGCGGCCCCGATCGCTATGTCGGAATAGCCCGAAAAATCACAGTAAATCTGGAACCCGAACATGACCGTCGCCATGATGAGCGGTATCCCGCTGAACTCGGTCGGCGCGCCGTATACCGTATCGACGAATTCCGCCAGCCTGTCGGATATCACTATCTTTTTGTAAAACCCCCAGAGCATCAGTTGCGAACCGTCGATAAACCGCTGCATATCGAATCGATTCACCCTGTGGAACTGCGGAATCAGCCTCGTGGACCGTTCTATCGGGCCGGCCACGAGCTGCGGGAAAAACGATACGTAAAGAGCGAATATGAGCAGGCTCTTTTCCGGCTTCTTTTTGCCCCTGTACACATCTATCGTGTAGCTCAGCGTCTGAAAAGTGTAAAAAGATATCCCGACCGGCAGGAGAAGATTGAAGTGCGGCACGCCATAAAAAATGTTGAGCGAGTTCAGAACTTCCCGCGCCGAATCACTGAAGAAATTCGCATATTTGAAAATGAACAGCAAGCCGAGGTTCGCAACGAGGCTCACCAGAAGCAGAGATTTCCGGGTTTTCGCATCAGCTTCCCCGCCGATACGCAAACCGACCGCATAATCGATAATGGTGGAAATAACTATCAGGAATATATACTCGGCCTTCCAGCACATGTAGAAATAATAGCTGGCGGCAAGCAACATGAGATTCCGCCATTTTGCGGGCATGCAAAAATAAATCAAGACAACAAGCGGGAAGAAAACAACGAATTCAAACGAGTTAAAGCTCATCTCAACAAAGGTGCCTGCCAAGTTAGATTACTTACTAACTTAACACCAAAAAAGCAGAATTAAAAACAAGCAAAAAACAGTTTGAAATATGGATTTTTTGCGTAAAAGAAGTGTCTAAACCCTGTTGTTTTACGTGCTCTCTATTATCTCGAAATTACCCACGTTGTGGATCGATTTCAGAGAGGTCAAAACCTGGAGATTCGGATTTGCAACCTGAACCACCTGGCTTTGCATCCGGCATGCCTCCGTCACAAAAAGAACGGCTCCCAGCCCTGCGGAATCAATGAAATCAAGATCCTTCATATCAAGCACCACGTAGCGGCCCCTGTTGCGAACCTGGGCCGGTATCACATGCATGAAATCCTTGGCGTCTATAAACTGCAACTCCCCGTTCAGCCGCAATTTTACGCCATTGCGTATCGGGTTTGTTTCAACGGATAAATCTTTCATAACACACCTTTTAATAAATAGTGATATTTATTAAATTTTACGCCAGATTCGAGGTTTTTTGACGGTTTTTTAAAAATATTTTTATCAACCCGGTCCGCATAACATAATTTCCGCAATACCCGTGTGCCGGGTTTTGACTATACGCAACCTAACCTGCATTTCTCACCAGCGCAGGTTAAAAATCGTGATAAGGCTGATAATGCAAGGAACAGCAAGTGAGTGGTGAGGGAGCATACTATTGCGTATGTGACCGATCCCGAATCGCCGCTGTGACGCAGCAGGATTG
>ERZ795048.1491-NODE-1491-length-20784-cov-51.914709_pt1 | contig 20784 bp, 13 predicted proteins | sample MGYA00375132_ERZ795048 | MGnify/ENA primary metagenome ERZ795048 (study PRJEB30177, sample SAMN05720225) | activated sludge metagenome | isolation source: Anaerobic digester | place: Hong Kong | collected 2014-12-17 ... | reverse complement strand
AAAAACAAAAAAATATTAATTATTGATTTAAACAATCATATCTATAACAATATCAATGACTTCCTTAAATGGGTAAAAACATATAACTTAAAAAATATAAATATCGCAGGAAATCGAGAAAGTAATAATCAAGGAATCTATCAAAAGACATATGAATTTTTAAAAGAATGCCTAAATCTAATTCATTAACATAGTGATCTTTACAAATCTTTTAAATAAAAATCAAGTACACAATAATATGCTTTTAGCGATTAGCATATTTTTTAGTTAAATTTGCATAATTAAATATTAAACATAATAATTGAAATGGGTATAAATAGTATTGTTACCAAAATATTTGGGTCTAAAGCAGATAGAGACCTAAAAGCAGTTCAGCCTTATGTAGATAAAGTCTTAGAAAAAGAACCGGAAATTATTGCATTAAGTAATGATGAATTAAGACAACGCTCTATTCTTCTTAAACAAAAAATTAAAGAGCATATAAAGCAAGACGAAGAAGAAATAATTTCACTAAAAACCAAAGCACAAGAATTAAACATCTATGAGCGTGAAGAGATTTATGCTCAAATAGATGTTTTAGAAAAAGACATAGATAAAAAACTTGAAGATTTTTTAGAAGAAATACTTCCAGAAGCATTTGCAATTGTTAAAGATACAGCACGACGATTTAAAGAAAATGAAGAGATTGTTGTTACGGCTCTTGATTTTGACAAAGAACTTGCTCCAAACCATGATTTTGTTGACATTAAAGGAGATAAAGCAATATGGTACAATAAGTGGATAGCAGGCGGCAACGAAACTACATGGGATATGGTACATTACGATGTTCAAATCTTTGGAGGTATAGTATTACATCGTGGTGCAATTGCCGAGATGGCAACCGGCGAAGGTAAAACACTTGTAGCAACCCTACCTGTATTTTTAAATGCACTTACCGGCAGAGGAGTTCATATTGTTACCGTTAACGATTATCTCGCAAAAAGGGATGCCGAATGGATGGGTCCTATTTTTCAATTCCACGGACTATCTATCGACTGCATAGACAAACATCAACCCAACTCTCCCGAACGTAGAGCAGCCTATTTGTGTGATATTACTTACGGAACAAATAACGAATTTGGCTTCGATTATCTTCGCGACAACATGGCTATTAGCACCGAAGACTTAGTTCAACGCCGACATCATTACTCAATAGTTGATGAAGTTGACTCAGTTTTAATCGACGATGCACGTACACCTCTTATAATTTCGGGACCAACACCTAGAGGAGACGACCAACTATTTGAAGACTATAAACCTCAAGTTCAAAAACTTGTTACAGCTCAAAGAAACTTGATTACACAAATCTTTTCAGAAGCTAAAAAATTAATTTCCAACGGCAATGATAAAGATGGCGGATTTAAATTACTTCAAGCACATAAAGGACTACCCCGAAATAAACCATTAATAAAATTTCTTAGCGAAGAAGGTATGCGTGTACTTCTTCAAAAAACAGAAAACCAGTACATGGCAGAAAACTCTAAGCACATGCATCTCGTTACAGATGAACTCTTTTTTGTAATAGACGAAAAAAACAATTCTATTGAACTTACCGACAAAGGTATTGATTTATTAAGCGCAAACACCGAAGACAAGAACTTCTTTGTAATGCCCGATATAGGTAGTGTAATTGCCGAAATCGAAAAAGACACAAGCCTAGACGAACACAAAAAGTTAAAGAAAAAAGAAAACTTAATTAGAGATTATTCAATAAAAAGCGAAAGAGTACATACTGTTAATCAATTACTTAAAGCTTACACACTTTTCGAAAAAGATATAGAATATGTTGTAATCGAAAATAAAGTAAAAATAGTTGATGAGCAAACAGGCCGTATAATGGAAGGAAGAAGATATTCAGACGGACTACATCAAGCTATTGAGGCAAAAGAAAGTGTAAAAGTTGAAGCAGCGACCCAAACCTATGCAACTATTACCTTGCAGAACTATTTCAGAATGTACCATAAGCTTTCGGGTATGACAGGTACTGCAGAAACAGAAGCAGGTGAATTTTGGGACATTTACAAACTCGACGTTGTAGTTATTCCAACTAATCGACCAATTGTTAGGAACGACTTCGAGGATATGGTATATAAAACAAAACGCGAAAAGTATAATGCCGTAATTGGTAATATTTTAGATCTTGTAAATCAAGGAAGACCCGTTCTAGTAGGAACTACATCGGTTGAAATTTCAGAATTATTATCCAGAATGTTAAAATTAAAAGGCATTAAACACAATGTACTTAATGCAAAACTGCATAAAAAAGAAGCAGACATTGTAGCAGAAGCAGGGCGGTCAAAAACAGTTACAATTGCTACTAACATGGCAGGTAGAGGAACCGACATTAAACTAAGTAAAGAAGTAAAAGAAGCTGGCGGTTTAGCAATTGTAGGTACCGAAAGACACGATTCTCGTCGTGTTGACAGACAGTTAAGAGGTAGAGCAGGACGACAAGGAGACCCAGGTTCTTCGCAGTTCTTTGTATCACTCGAAGACGACTTAATGAGATTGTTCGGGTCTGATAGAATAGCTAAACTTATGGATAGAATGGGACTTAAAGAAGGCGAAGTTATTCAACATTCTATGATTTCAAAATCAATAGAACGAGCTCAGAAAAAAGTTGAAGAAAACAACTTCGGCATTCGTAAAAGACTACTAGAATACGACGACGTTATGAATGCTCAACGCACAGTTATATACAAAAAAAGACGACATGCCCTTGATGGAGAACGCTTAGGAGTAGATATCGCAAACAGTATGTACGACGTGTGCGTAAGTATTGTTGATGAATATTACGATATTCGCGACTACGAAGGGTTTAAAATAGAACTACTTAGACTACTAAGCATAGAACCTCCCATAAGCGAAGATGATTTTTCAAATACTTCACAAAACCAACTTATAGATGATCTATATAACAAATTAATCGAAACCCATAAACTTAAAGTTGAAGTTATTGCAGAACAAGCCTATCCGGTTATTAAACAAGTTTACGAAAATAGTGCAGCAATTTATAAAAACATTGTAGTACCGGTTTCTGATGGACAAAAAACATTTAAAGTAGTTGTAAATCTCGAAAAGGCATACAATACACAAGGTAGAGAAATTGTAAACTCTTACGATAAAACTGTTGTGCTAGCAACAATAGACGAATCGTGGAAAGAGCATTTACGAGAAATGGACGATTTACGCCAATCGGTTCAAGCTGCATCTTACGAACAAAAAGACCCCTTACTTATTTATAAATTAGAATCTTTCAATTTATTTAAAACAATGCTCGACAGAGTAAATCGCTCCATAGTAAGCACTCTTATGAAAGGACATATTCCTATCGAAGACCCTAATCAAGTAAAAGAAGCCGAAAGAAGAAGAAAACTCGACATGAGCAATTTCAAGACCGGTAGAGCTGACATTGACAAACCTGGACAAAACAAACCCGAACAACAAAAACTACAACCAGTAAGAGTAGATAAAAAAGTTGGAAGAAACGACTTATGTCCTTGCGGTAGCGGTAAGAAATACAAACATTGCCATGGAGCTAAAGATTAAATTGGTAAAGTATTTGCTATGAGATTCAAAGTATTATAAAAGCTAAGTTTTTACTTAATAATTATAATACGTAAAAATGATATTAACAAAGATAGTTTGAAAGAATTATGTTAAAACTATTGTTTGAATATATACCTTAATTTTATTTTGTATATTTCGATAATGTATTTTTAGCATTATTTTAAAAAGTGATTATTAAATAATTACAAATATTATGAAAAAATTATTCGTCTTCCTGATAATAGCTGTAAATGTTTTTGGATTAAAAGCACAAGTTGAAGAAGAGTCGCTTAAAGATTCGGTAGCTGTTTATATCGACACTACTCAAATAATAATTCCATTAATCATTAATGTTGATTCTGTAACAGCAGTATCAGACACATCAAGCACTCTAGTTGTTGCAGAAAATCAAGAAGCTTACCTTGAATATAACGAAGGGATTAAACTCTTTCATAGTGATGAATATATTCTTGCATCAATTAAATTTACTAATGCTATTAAATACAAAACAGACTTTGAAGAAGCCTACTACAACAGAGGTGCTACATACTTACAATTAAAAGACTACGACTTAGCATTGAACGATTTCGACTCTGTTCTTTTAATTAATCCAAAACGAAAGGCAGCTTATTATTATCGAGGTCTTATTCATTATAATACTAAGAATGACGCTAAAGCATATGAGGAATTTGATTTAGCAATCAAAAATGATTATATAAATGCCAATCTGTTTTATTTACAAGGTGTTATAAACTTTAAAAAAGAGGAATATTCTAAAGCTATCGAAAAGTTTTCGGAAGCAATTGAGCTCGAAAAAGATAATTATTTAGCTTACCACGACAGAGCATCTGCATATCGACTTCTTGACTCCTTGCAATTAGCTATTAACGATTACAATCAAGCAATTAAATTAAAACCTGACCAAGCTCAAGCTTATAATAATCGTGGTAGCATTTATCGTAAATTAAAAAAATATGATAAAGCAATCGCAGATTATACACAGGCTATTTCACTAAATAAAGATTATTGTTTAGCATACAACAACAGAGGAATTGCTTATTATGAAAATAAGGAATACGTAAAAGCCATTGAAGATTTTGAAAATGCTATAAATATTGATAAAGACTATGCTTTTGCTTATAATAATATGGGACTATGTCAATATAAGTTAAAACAATACGACGAAGCTATAAAATCATATACTAAAGCAATTATAATTAATCCTGAATATGCATATCCATATCTACACAGGGGAAGTGCTAAAGAAATGAATAGAGACATATCGGGTGCTTGCCAAGACTGGCAAAAAGCTTTAGAATTAGGTATCGAAGAAGCAAAAGAGTATGTTTCAATTTGCAATGAATAAAAATATATTAAATATGAAAACGAAACAGTATATATTAATATGGTTAATCGTTTTATCCGGCTTTAATCTTAACGCACAGCAAAATGTAGAAATCAATAAGAAGGAATTTAAAAACCAGAAAACCGACTTTAAAGAAGCATGGAATGCTATAAAAGATGCCGACGGCTTATACGAACGTGGCGAAGGAGGAAGAAGAGCTGCAACTGATTTATATCTATATGCATACAGATATAACCAAAACAATGCTGAACTAAACTATAAAATTGGAGCATGCTACTTAGAAGGACTGTACAAAGCAAAAGCAATACAATATTTAAAAGATGCCTACAAACTGAAGCCAAATGTTGCCAACGACATACATTTTCTTTTAGGTGTAGCTTACCAATTAAATTATCAATTCGATACAGCAATCTATCATTACAATAAATATATAGATATTAAAAGAGTAAATAAAATTGATGATGATAATATATACAAAGACCCTGTTAAGAAAATTAACGAATGTAAATGGGGCAAACAATATGTAAATAATCCACAAAGAGTTTTCATAGATAACTTAGGACCTGGAGTTAACAGTAAATTTCCTGACTACGCACCGGTAATTTCAGCTGATGAGTCTTTACTTATCTTTACTTCACGAAGAGAAGAAACAACAGGCGGATTAATTGACGAACTCGATTTACATTATTTCGAAGATCTATATGTATCGTATAAAACTGATATGGGATGGAGTGCAGCCGAAAATCTTAAAGAACTAAATACTGACGATCATGATGCATCTGTAGCACTTTCTCCCGATGGACAATTACTATTTACATATAAAGGAGTACCAGACGGAACACTCTTTGTTAGCCACTTAAAAGGAGATAAGTGGTCGAAACCAAAAGAATTAAACAAAAACATAAATACTAAATTTCATGAAACTGCAACCAGCTTATCTCACGACGGCAAAAAACTATTCTTTGTAAGTAATAGAGAAGAAGATGGATTTAATAACTCAACAATTGGAGATAGAGATATCTTTGTAAGCGAACTCGACAAAAAAGGAAATTGGGATAAAGCAAAAAATATCGGAGATGTCATTAATACTAAATACGACGAACGTGGAGTATTTATACACCCGGACGGAAGAACTATGTATTTTAGCTCGAAAGGACACGAAACAATGGGCGGATTTGATATTTTTTATTCAGAATTAGACAGCAGTGGCAATTGGAGCAAACCCGTAAATGTAGGTTACCCAATAAATACTCCCGACGACGACGTGTTTTTTACTGTTGCCGGAAATGCCAGATATGCTTATTATAGCAGTGCCAAAGAAGATGGTTTTGGATACCAAGATATTTATAGAATCACTTTTTTAGGTCCCGAAAAACTTATGGTTGCCGGTGCCGAAGATAATCTATTAGCAGGTAGCGAAATAGCTGTTGAGCAAAAAATTGAAACAACAGACACAGTAAAAATCAGAAAAGTGAGATTAACAATACTTAAAGGAACAATTACAGACGCTATTAGCGAAGAACCAATTGAAGCCGAAATCGAAATTGTTGACAACGAAAAAGATGAAATAATAAACACTTTAAATTCTAATAGTAAAACAGGTAAATATCTTGTTAGCCTACCATCAGGGAAAAACTATGGTATTGCTGTAAAAGCAGAAGATTACCTCTTCTATAGCGAGAATATTAACATCCCGTTTAGTGCTTCATATCAAGAAGTTATAAAAGATATAGTATTAAGCAAAGTATCAGTAGGATCAAAAATTATTCTTAAAAATATTTTCTTCGACTACGACAAAGCAAGCATTAAACCTGAATCGTATCCTGAGCTAAACCGACTTGTTAAACTATTAGAAGCATATCCAAATATGCAAATTGAAATCGGCGGTCATACCGACAGCCATGGTAGTTTGGCATACAACACAAGTTTATCAGAAAACCGAGCTAAATCAGTAGTTGATTATTTAATAGAGAAAGGAATTAGTAAAACACGTCTCGAATACAAAGGATATGCATTTACACAACCTATTGCCGACAACGATACAGACGAAGGCAGGCAACAAAATCGCCGTGTTGAATTTAAAGTTTTAAGTATAAAATAAAACAGATAATAATATGCTTTACAAAAAACTAACAATTATTCTATTAATGATTTTTTCTATTTCATGTTTTGCACAACAAGATGTGAAGTTTAAATCCTCTAATTTTCCAAACCAAAAATCGCAAGTAAAAACTGCTAAACGACAAATAAAATCAGGCGATTATTCAATGTCGCAAAATAATTATTCCGAAGCTTTAAACTTTTATCTTAAAGCAAATGATTTTAATCCGAATAATTCTGAATTGAATTACAAAATAGGTTATTGTTATTACTATTCGCTCGAAAAATATTCTTGTCTTAAATATTTTGAAAAAGCCTATCAACTCGACAAAAAAGTTGATAGCGACATTGAATATTATCTAGCACGAGGATATCATCTTAATTATTTTTTCGATGATGCAATTAAATACTATAAAAAATATTTGCAAGAAAACATATCTAGCGATAAAACTGATGAAGTAAATTTGTTAATTAAGCATTGTAAAAATGGTGCCGAATTAATAAAAGATTCTATTCATGTTGAAATTATTAATGTAGGAGATGCTATTAATTCACAATTTAAAGAATATCGACCTCTTATTACAGCAGACGGCTCGCAAATGATTTTTACAAGCAGACGAAAAGGGACAACCGGCGGTAAAATAGATTTAAACGATGGTGAATATTACGAAGATGTATATATATCAGAGCATACCGAATATGGATGGACAAGAGCTAAAAGTATAGGAAGACCAATTAATACTCCCGAACATGATGCTGTTGTTGGTATTTCTCCCGATGGGCAAAAACTATTTATCTATAAAGATGTTAACGGCGGAGATATTTATGAAAGTGAACTCAGAGGGAGTAGATATTCTCGCCCATCCGATATTTCACCAAACGTAAATTCAAAATACCACGAATCAAATGCATGTATTTCTCCTGATGGTAAAACACTATATTTTGTAAGTGATAATCCTGAAAACTCTGTAGGCGGCAGAGATATTTTCTATTCTACACTTGATGACAATGGGAATTGGAGCAAACCTATTAATATTGGCAAACCAATAAATACTGAGTATGACGAAGAAGGAGTTTTTATTCACCCTGATGGCAGAACATTATATTTTAGTTCTAAAGGGCACAAAACTATGGGAGGTTACGATATTTTTAAATCTGTAAAAGATAAAAATGGAATATGGCCCGATCCTGTAAACATTGGATACCCAATTAACACTCCCGGAGACGATGTGTTTTTTATTATTTCGGCAAGTGGGAAAACAGGATACTACTCTAGCTTTAGAGCAAATGGACATGGTCTTTACGACATTTATGAAATCAGATACGCTCAAGAAGAAGAAGACCAAATATCGGAATCTAAAGAAAATAAAGTATATGTAACCTTACTGAAAGGTACAATCAAAGATTCACATACATTAAGTGCACTCGAAGCTGATATAGAAATTATTGATAACGAAAAAAATGAAGTAGTTGCAAGTTTTATCTCAAATAGTTCAACAGGAAAATATTTAGTTAGTCTGCCATCAGGTAAAAATTATGGAATATCTGTTTCTAAAGATGGATATTTATTCCATTCCGAAAACTTCAACCTGCCCGATACGGCTGAATATCAAGAAGTAACATTAGATATTTTTCTACAAAGGATTGAAGTAGGCACAAAAGTAGTACTTAAAAACATTTTCTTCGACTACGACAAATCATCTCTTAGACAAGAAAGTACAGCCGAACTTGATCGGGTAGTTTCAATTCTGGAAAAAGAGCCAAGCCTCAAAATTGAAATTAGCGGACATACCGATAATAAAGGCTCCAGAGATTATAACTTAAATCTTTCAAGAAACAGAGCAAAAACTGTTGTTGAATATCTTATAAAAAAAGGAATAAGCAGCGAAAGACTTGAATATAAAGGCTATGCATTTGACGAACCTATAGCCGACAACAATACAGAAGAAGGTCGCCAATTAAATAGACGAGTTGAATTTAAGATACTTAGCAAATAGAATAAGTGTTAATATTTGTTAATTATCGAAATTTATTATGATTCGCAATTCAATTTTTAGTAATTTGCCACAGAATTACTAAATGAAATCTATAAACTTAATAATAGAGAATTTAAGAATTGCTATATCAGCAATTAGTTCTAACAGACTTAGAACAGTACTTACTATACTAATTATCGCAATAGGAATAATGGCACTTGTTGGCATCCTAACAGCAGTTGACTCTATAAAAAATACCATTAGCAGCGAATTTGTAGGAATGGGAGCAAATACATTTTCAATTTTAAAAAAACGAACTTACGTTCAAGGTCAAGAAACCAACAAAAGACAAACAGCAATAAAAAATATCAGCTACGAAGATGCCCGAAACTTTAAAAAAAATTACGATTTTCCTGCTTGGGTATCTGTTTCTGTTGATGGTACTTGGGGGGCAACTGTTAAATATAAATCCGAAAAAACTAACCCTAATATTTATGTTATGGGCGTTGACGAAGATTATATGCAAACATCGGGTTACGAAATTTTACACGGACGTAACTTTATTGAAAACGAAATAATAAGCGGCAATAATGTAGTAATATTGGGAAACGACATAGTAAAATCAGTTTTTTCAAAAAACGAAAACCCCATTGATAAATATGTAAGCATTGGTAATGCAAAATACAGAGTAATTGGAGTTTTAAAAGCTAAAGGTACGAGTTTTGGCGGCGATGGAGATAAATTTTGTATGCTTCCGCTTAATAATGCCAGACAAACATTTCCATCTTCAAGTTTTTCTTACGAAATAAACATAAAACCTTACGAACCAGAATTATTAACAAGCGCAATTAGCGAAGCCGAAGGAGTGTTCCGAAGTGTTCGTAAGCTTACGGTTTACGACGAAAACGACTTTAGAATAAGCAAGAGTGATAATATGGCGAATATGCTCATCGATAATATTAGTGTAGTAACTATTGGAGCAACCATAATTGGACTAATTACTTTGTTAGGAGCTACCATAGGTTTAATGAATATTATGTTAGTTTCGGTATCAGAACGCACTCGCGAAATCGGTATCAGAAAAGCAATAGGAGCTAAACCATCAACAATAAAACAACAGTTTTTATTAGAATCAATTTTTATTGGTCAATTGGGAGGGGCATTAGGAATAGTTTTAGGAATAATTGCAGGGAATTTTGTGTCATTTGCAACAAAAGCTCCATTTTATGTGCCATGGTTATGGATTATTTTGGGAGTTGTTCTATGTTTCCTCGTAGGCATAATCTCCGGCTATTTCCCTGCTGTCAAAGCCTCTAAGCTCGACCCAATCATTGCTTTACACTACGAATAAGGGTTTAGAAATTAAGCTGTTTGCAATAATTTTTTCTTTTTACAGTTTTGTTTTAAAAGTATATCTTTGCACAATGAATAAAAATGTCTATAAATATTTGTGGTTATTGCTACTTGTACCTTTGATGTGGTCGTGTTCAGAGTATCAGAAATTGCTGAAAAGCGATAATTACGATCTCAAGCTCGAAAAAGCAAAAGAGTACTATGAAGAAGAAGACTACTATAGAGCGATGTCGTTGCTAGAAGAATTAAGAAGTATATACAGAGGCAGTAACGAAGCCGAAGAGATAACGTACTTACTCGGACACTGCCACTATGCTCAAAGAGAATATACTTTGGCAGCCTATTATTTTAAAACATTTGCTGCTAGCTATCCTTTTAGCGATAAAGCAGAAGATGCAAACTTTACTGCTGCAAACTGTTTTTATTTAATTGCCCCTTCGTCTAGTCTCGACCAAACTTACACAAGACGTGGAATTGATGAATTACAATTATTTATCGAAAACTATCCGGAATCAGAATATAGAGATTCGGCAAATAAACTTATTGATAATTTGCATAATAGATTAGTTGAAAAAGCATACAATAACTCAGTACTCTATTATAAAATAGGTAATTATAAAGCTGCTATTACAGCACTGAAAAACGTTTTAATTGAATACCCCGACACAAAATATCGTGAAAAAATATTTTATTATATACTTAAATCTTCATTTGATTTAGCAGAAAAAAGTATAGAAAACAAAAAGAAAGAAAGATACGAATCAACAATTCAAGAGTATTATACATTAATTGATAATTATCCCGAAAGTGAATATATAAAAGAAGCAGAGAAAATTTATTCGGAATCAGTAAAAAACTTAAATAATAATAAATAAAATGGATTTAAAAAAAGCAAAAGGAGCACCCAGCACAATTACTCGTAATATGAGCGAGCTAATAACAAAAGTAGATAATATCTACGAAGCTGTAGTAATTTGTTCTAAGCGAGCCAATCAAATTAGTATAGAATTAAAAAGAGAACTAACAGAAAAACTTGCAGAATTTGCTTCATATAGCGATAATCTTGAGGAGGTTTTTGAAAATCGTGAACAAATAGAAGTTTCTAAATTTTACGAGAGACTTCCGAAACCTGTATTAATCTCGCTTGAAGAATTTCTATCAGATGAATTATATTATAAATTAGAAAAACCGGAAGAGCAAGAAAATAATGCTTAACGGGAAAAAAATAATAATAGGAATTACCGGCGGTATAGCTGCCTATAAATCAGCTGTATTAGTTCGCTTATTGGTTAAAGAAGGCGCAGAAGTAAAAGTAATAATGACAAAAACTGCAAAAGAGTTTATAACTCCTCTTACAATGGCAACTTTAAGCAAAAATCCTATTATGGTAGATTTTTATGATCCCGAAAACGGAGATTGGAATAGTCATGTGGAAATGGGTTTATGGGCAGATGCAATGCTTATAGCTCCGGCAACTGCAAATACTTTAGGAAAAATGGCAAATGCTATTGCCGACAACCTGCTTGTAACAACATATCTTAGCTCAAAATGCCCTGTATTTATTGCACCGGCAATGGATAGAGATATGTATGCACATCCGGCAAATCGTAAAAATCTTAATACATTGCAAGCATACGGCAACATAATAATTGAACCTGCAAGTGGAGAATTAGCCAGCGGACTTGAGGGTAAAGGCAGAATGGAAGAACCGGAAAACATTGTAAATAAGATTAAAGAATATTTTAATACAAAAGCAATACTTAAAGGCTTGCGATTCTTAGTAACAGCAGGTCCTACATACGAAAAGCTTGATCCTGTAAGATTTATCGGAAATTACTCCTCTGGTAAAATGGGCTTTGCTATTGCCGAAGACTTAGCCTCTAAAGGTGCAGATGTTATTCTTATTAGCGGCCCAACACATTTAGATAAATACTCCGAAAATATTGAATTAATAAGAGTAAATACAGCCGAAGAAATGTTTAAAGCTTGCATGAGTTTTTATCCTGCATGCACCGGAGCTATTATGAGTGCAGCTGTTGCAGATTTTAAACCCTCATCTACTTCAAGTAATAAAGTAAAAAGCAATACTAATTTGCAAATTGAACTAAAACCAACCAAAGATATAGCTGCCGAATTGGGTAAAATAAAACAAAAACAACAATATTTAGTTGGATTTGCATTAGAAACCGATGACGAACAAAACAACGCAATAAAGAAACTAAAGAAAAAAAATCTTGACTTTATTGTATTAAATTCATTAAAAGACGAAGGAGCAGGTTTCAATACTGATACTAATAAAATTACAATTATAGACAAAAACAGTAACGAAAATAAATACGATTTAAAACCCAAAAGGCTTGTCGCAATTGATATTGTAAATAAGCTTTTAGAAACGATGAAAATTTAAAAGCATTAAGCTATGAAATATATTTTCAGCATTATCTTTACACTCTTGCTTACCTCAAGTTTGATTTCGGCTCAAGAACTAGATGCACGAATTCAGGTTTCTGCTTCAAGAATACAAGGAACCAGCAATCAGCAACTCTTCCAAAACATGCAACAATCTCTCTATGAGTTTATTAACAACACAAACTGGACAAAACATGTTTATGATAAAGACGAAAGAATTGAATGTAATTTTGTAATAACACTTACCGAACAAGTTTCTACCGATGAGTTTAAAGGTTCTTTACAAATTCAAGCGAGCCGCCCTGTATATGGCACTTCGTATCAAACTCAACTAATCAACCACGTTGATAATGATTTTCATTTTAGATATGTAGAATTTGAACCATTAGAATTCAACCCAAACACCCACACCAATAACCTTACTTCGGTAATTGCTTTTTGGGCTTATGTAATTATAGGCTACGACTACGATTCTTTTGGCAATAGAGCAGGCACAGAATATTTTCAAATAGCAGAAAAAATAATTCAGAACGCACAAAATGCACCCGAACAAGGATGGAAAGCTTTTGAAAATTTGAAAAATAGATATTGGCTAATCGAAAATCTATTAAATGAGCAATTCTCTCCTATGAGAGATTTCATGTATATTTATCACAGACAAGGCATGGATAAAATGGCAGACAAACCGGCAGAAGCAAGACTACAAATCGAGGAAGCTTTAGAACAATTAAAAATAGTACACAGGCGAAAACCCGGCTCATTATTAATGACAATTACAACAACAGCAAAGGGAGATGAAATTGTAGAAATTTTTAAAGAAGGTTTTCCCGACGAACGCACAAGAGTTTATAATATAATGAAAGAAATTGATCCGGCAAACACTTCAAAATATGATAAAATGATGAAAGGCCCGGAGGAGCAATAGAGATGTTATTAAACCTCTATATAAAAAACTACTTACTTATCGAGGAACTCCTTATTGATTTTAAGGATGGACTTACTACTGTAACCGGTGAAACGGGAGCCGGCAAATCGATAATATTAGGTGCATTAGGACTTATTTTAGGAGAAAGAACAAATACAAAAACTCTACTAAACGAAAATCACAAATGTATTGTAGAAGGAGTTTTCAATCTTAAAAACTACCATCTAAAAGATTTATTTGAAGAAAACAATTTAGATTACGACAATAATTGCATCATTCGTAGAGAAATAAGCCCCAATGGAAAATCCAGAGCCTTTGTTAACGACACGCCTTGCAGTTTAACTCTCTTAAAAGAATTAACTCAAAAATTAGTCGATCTGCACTCACAATTTGCTAACTCTTTGGTTGCAAACGAAAGCTTTAGAATAAACTTAATCGATTCTTTCTCAGGAAATACAAAAATTTATAATCAATATTTAACACAATTCCATAAATATAGAAACCTAAAAAAAGAGATCAAGAATTTGCAAGAAGAACTTGATATAGCAATTAAAGATATTGACTATTATAAATTTCAATCAAACCAAATAGAACAAGCCAAACTTGATAATGAAAATGAACTTGAAGAGCTTGAACATGAATTAACAATTCTTGAAAATGCTGAAGATATAAAACTTACCTTGAATGAAACATATACAATTTTAGATGAAGACGAAAATGGTGTAATCCAATTATTGAAACAAGCTCGAAACAAATTAGAAAAAGTTGGTAAGCACAGTAATGAAATAAACGAATTGTCAGAAAGAATTGATTCTGTATTAATTGAACTTCGCGACATTACTAATTGTACCGACACCATCAACTCATCTATTGACATTGATCCAAAACGTCAGGAACTAGTATCAGAAAGATTAGATTTGATTAATAATTTATTAAATAAATTCAGGCTATCAAGTATTGTAGAATTAAAGCAAATCTACCACGAGTTTTTGGGTAAAATTGGCAATACTGACAAATTAGAAAAAGAGCTTGAAGCCAAAATTGCAGAGCTAAATAAATTAAAAATTGAATTATTAACTACTGCCAAAGAATTAAGCAAAAAACGGAAACTAAATATTATTGATATAGAAAATTCAATAATTAATAAACTCGATAAGTTAGGAATGCCGGATGTAAGATTTACACTTAATCTAACAACTAATTCTGAACCTTCAATATATGGATTAGATAGTATTTCGTTTATGTTCGCGGCGAGCAAAAACCTCCCTCTACAAGAAGTACACAATGCAGCATCAGGAGGTGAGTTATCAAGAATTATGCTATGCTTAAAATCCTTAATTGATATTACAGAAGCTGTTCCTACATTAATATTTGATGAGATTGATACAGGAGTTTCAGGAGAAATTGCCGACAGTATGGGCAAAATAATGCAACAGATGAGTAAGAGACAACAAATTATAAGTATCACTCATTTACCACAAGTTGCAGCCAGAGGAATAAACCATTACAAAGTTTATAAGCAAAATAACGACAAAGGCTCAATTACAAAAATGAAATTATTATCTAAAGATGAAAGAGTAAACGAAATTGCATCAATGCTAAGTGGCGAAAAAATTACAGACACAGCTATTAGCAATGCAAAAAGTCTTTTAGATATGGCTTTACAGTTTTAAATTCAATCCGAGATTAAAGCTAAGTATATTTGCTCTGGAATTTACATGGGTTAGTCTTGTAAGTCCAAATTCGTAATTAACATCAAAGCTAAAAATCCAAATATTAAAACCTCCACCAATATTTAATCCTACAATAGCCTTTCTACAATCATCGATATCCAAACCAAAGGGATTATCTTGAATTTTGGTTAGAAAACTAAAACTAGGACCGGAATAAATTCTAATATTTAAGATTTTCATACCAAAATATACAGGTACTCTAACCATATTAAAATCAACATTTCCTTGAATTGTTTCTGACGAAATCTCATCGATTCCAATCATTTGGTTACCCTGACGTGAGTAAAATACACCAGGTTGTACATAAACATTACTATTATTTCTTACATAAAAGCCAATCTGATAACCGGTACGAAATCTTAAATCATCAGATTGTGGTTCGTCAACAAATTTTGAAAAATTAACACCTCCTTGAGGCATGAAAACAAATTTTTTAATCTTTTGACTGGTTTCTTCTTGTGCATGCACAATTGTAATAAAAAAGGCAAATAAACTTAACAATAAAAGCTTGTTTAAAATTTTTGTAGTGGATAAACTATTCATTTTAATATTAATTTTTATGATATAATCATGGATTTTGAACCATTAAACTATTCCCTGAAATCTCATCAGCTGGTATTTTAAATATTGGATCATTACTATTCCATGCAACACCATTGCGTAAAGGCATTTGCAATCGTTTCAAATTATGATATCTATCGCCTTCGAAACACAGTTCCTTTCTACGTTCTTCTCTAACTTTACCAAGAAATTCATTAAGAGCAACTGTTTCGGGAACAAAATTATCGCCCATAGCTCTCTGTTTCAATGCATTATAGCTTTCGTAAGCATCGGCAAGATTTCCTCCGTTAGCTAACAAATTTGCTTCTGCTCTTATCAGGTGCATTTCGGCTAATCTTATGATGACTCTATTCAAAGGCTGACTAACGCCACTGATAATAGCCTGATCGTATTTTTTAATATAATACAAAACATAAAATTTGTTGATTAATGCACGCCTTAAATCATTTTCATCATACAAAGAATATAATTCTGATACCGTTTGAAACAATGGATTTTTACTTCGTGAGTAATTATCAATCAAAGAATTACTATTATCTGTTTCAATATTTACAAGTTGAAATATTACTTCGGGAGATATTTGATTTCCACTAAGCTTGAAAACATTTTCCGGATTTTCGTCAAGCTCATATATTTGGCTGGAAATAACTTCGTTGGCATAATATGCAGCATTAGCATAATCTCCAATTTGGAAATAAACTCGTGCAAGATATGCATTTGCAGCCATTGCCGAAGCCCACTGGCTCGAAGAAACCAAACCGCCCATATTCATTAAACTTATAGCCTCCGATAAATCCTGAATAATATTTTCATAAACATCTTCTACGGTATTTCTTGCCATATCTAATTCTTCGTAATCTTTTGTTGGGGCTGTTCTATAAGGTATTCCTAATTGCACATTAGAGCCTTTTTGATTAACATCGTAAGGCAGGGCAAAAAACCTTACAAGCTCAAAATGACAAATTGCCCTAATAAAGAGAGCTTCACCCTTCATTCTGTCTTTATTGGCATTGAACTCAGCATCGTAAACATCTCCACTATCAATTGCATCAATTACATAATTACTTCTATTTATACAAGAGTAAGCAGTACTCCAAAAGCAAGCTATTTCACCAATTTGCGGAGATGTAATCATATTATAAATTTCGTATTTCCCGAATTTATTAAGTCGTTGATCGTTTCCAATTATTGCATCATCAGCTAATAAGTCGGCATATATAACCAAATTTCCACCCAACACACAACCTGATTGCAATCCGTCATAGGCTCCGTTAAGAATAAGTTGAATATCTCTTGTACTTGAAATTGCTTCCTGATTAGGAATACGGTCGTTATGCTCAGTTTCCAGAATTTTTTCGCAAGAACTCATGCTTATCAAAGCCAATATAAATAAAGGTAAAATTATATTTTTCATCTTATTTTGTTTTGTAATATGTCTGTAAAAATAATCTAACATTACTTCAATTAAATAGTTATTAAAAGCTAAGTTGAACTCCAAATATTATTGATTTCGATTGTGGTGTAGCAAACGATGGTGCCGCAAACGATACATTACTGTCGGGGTTTGAAGGATTTAGATTTCTGAGGACTTCAGGATCCCAACCAGGATAATTTGTTAATGTCCAAAGATTTGTTCCCGACACATATATTCTTAAACGTGAAATATTAAGTTTGCTACAAATATTTTTAGGAAAAGAGTATCCAAAAGAAATATTTTTCAATCTCAAAAATGAAGCCTCATACAACCATCGAGTAGAATTTACATAATTGTCGTATTGATTCAAACCCGGCACATCAGTATCAGTATTATAAGGCGACCAATAATCTAGGATTTCGGTTCGCTGAGCTAAATCGCTCCAATCGCCAATTTGTCGTTTTGCCTGGTCATCGTATATTGTATTCCCGTATTGATAAGAGAACAAAAAGCTAAAATCAAAACCTTTATAATTAATAGTATTAGTAATCCCTCCTACCACAATTGGGAATGGTCTTCCGAAAGGTTTACGATTATCTCCATAAAAATCGCCTGTAGGATTTTCATAAGTCATTAAATTTCCGTTAATATCATAATACAGTTCAGTACCGGCTTCTACGTCATACTTAACAGGTTGCCCCGAATTATCCAAAACAGGAGTTCCGTCAGTATTGTAACGTATTAAAGTTCCATCTTCTGATTGCACTCCGGCCCATTCTACAAGATATGCAATACCAACAGGATAACCAACAACAACTCTGGCATCACCTCCCAAACCATTATCAAAAGCATCGGGAGGAAGACCGTTTAAGTCAGTAACTTCGTTATGATTCCAAGCAATATTAAAGTTAGTTGTCCATTTAAAATCTCCCTGAATATTATGACTTGTAATATCAAACTCAATTCCATAATTAGATAAAGAACCTACATTTTGCCATATTTTATCATATCCCGACGAAGAAGGTATTGTAACCTGCAGCAGGAGATCACTACTTTGTTTATTATAATATGTTAAGCTTCCTGATAAGCGATTATTAAAAAATCCGTAATCAACATTAACATCAAGCATAATAGATTTTTCCCACCCCAACAATTCGTTTGGCAAGGTGCTAGGAATAATTGCAGAATTTCCGTTGTATCCACCTGTTGGCGAGAAAAAACCAAGATGAGCATAATCATCAATATTAGCATTTCCTGTAAGCCCGTAACTTGCACGAAGTTTTAAGAAGCTTACAAACTCTGTATTTTGCATAAAATCCTCTTCAGTAATAATCCAACCTGCCGAAATAGCCGGAAACCAGCCATATCTATTTTGAGCTCCAAATCTGGAAGAGCCATCAGTACGGATACTAAAACCGGCTAAATACTTTTCATACAATTTATAGTTTGCTCTAAAGAAAAATGAATTAAAAGCGTATGAAGTTTCGTAACCATAACCACTCATATTAGATGGATCAACACTTCCGGGATTTGTTAAATTATCGCTTGGAAAATCCCAACCATTCAAACCTACCCCTTTAGTATGTGCACGTTGATATGAATGCCCTAAAGTAAGGTCGATTACATTATGTTCGCCAATATTCTCACTATAAGTAAAATAGTTATTTGTTGTATAGTTAAAAACGCTTGTACGGCGATCCCAGGCAGATGAAACGGAGCCTGTATCTTCAATATTTCTAAAACTAAATTCGTCTTCGTTAAGGCTCATAAAATCAACACCTAACTCTGATCTAAAACTCAGATTATCAAGAATATTATACTCAAAATAAACTCCGCTTATACTGCGAAAAGTTTTTGCTGTAAATGTCCAGTTCTCTAATTGCCAAAGTGGGTTATTATATGGGTCGTAATATGTACCGTCGTCATTATAAATCGGCAAATAAGGCAAACGCTGCTGTGCAAGTCCCAAACCACCCGCATCTCCTGTTGGTACACGTTTATTAGTGCTATAATTTATAGACATATTTGCTCCTATATTCACTTTATCGCTAGCTTTATTATCAACATTTATTCTACCACTAATGCGCTCGTATTCGTTTCCTACAATAAACCCTTCTTGATCGGTATAAGTCATCCCCATATAGAAAGTAGTTTTTTCGCCTCCTCCCGAAGCAGATAAACTGGCCTCTTGAATAAATCCTTGTTGTAAAACCTGATCGAGCCAATCAGTACCTCCGGCAGCTGCAATACTGTCAGCCATTCCACGAGTTATAGCTTGCCCTGTGGTGGGTTGGTATATTACATAATCGTCATTTTCGGGTTGATTACCTGCAAAAACTGCTGCAGAATCTCTTAAAGCCAAATGTTGCTCTGCATTTAATAAATCAATTCGATTAGTTTCGGTAACAACACCTCCATAATAATTTACATTAAACTTTGTTTTTCCTGCCTTACCCTTTTTTGTAGTAATAAGCACAACACCGTTAGCTCCTCTACTTCCGTAAATAGAAGCAGCAGCAGCATCTTTTAATATCTGTATCGATTCAATATCATTAGGATTTATATCGCTTAAAGCATTGAACCCTGCTCCCATGTTACCGGGACTAAAATCTCCGTCGGTTACAGGGATTCCATCAATTACATAAAGCGGTTGACTACCGGCAGATATAGAATTTGTACCTCTTACTTTTACGTTTATTGATGAACCTGCAAGCCCGTTTGAAGTAGTAACCTGAACACCTGCAGCTCTACCTTGCATAGCCGACTCTAAACTTGGCAACACATCGTCTCCAATGTCATCAGTATTGATACTGCTTATTGCTCCTGTAACATCACGTTTCTGCCTCCTACCGTAACCAATTACAACAACATCATCAAGAGTAACAGCATCTGCTTTTAGTTCAATGTTTACAGTTGTAGTTTCTCCGGCTACAATATCAACTAAAATTTCCTGAGTTTGCATACCAATAAACGAAAATTCAACAGTTTGCTGCCCCGAAGGTAATTTTAACGAATATTTTCCGTCAAAATCTGTTATAGTACCATTGTTTGTTCCTTTCTGAACCACATTTGTTCCATACATTGGCATACCACTTTCGTCAAGAACAGTTCCTACAAGAGTTCCTTGTTGTGCCAAAGCAGAATAACTCATAAACATCGTTACAATGGCAAATAAATAGAAATACAAAGTTTTCATAAAAAGCCTATTTAATTTCTGTCAGGTAAAGTTAATAAATAATTTTATTGTGCTTGCTATAAATTAGTTTTGTAAGGTAATTACTGTTTGATGATATGTGTTTTACTTATTTTAACCCGCATTATTCATCGCATTATTCTTGGCTGGCTCGTAACAAGTTGTT
>ERZ795048.1489-NODE-1489-length-20811-cov-58.925082_pt1 | contig 20811 bp, 21 predicted proteins | sample MGYA00375132_ERZ795048 | MGnify/ENA primary metagenome ERZ795048 (study PRJEB30177, sample SAMN05720225) | activated sludge metagenome | isolation source: Anaerobic digester | place: Hong Kong | collected 2014-12-17 ... | reverse complement strand
AGTTCGGGGTGGAATGCGGCTATACGAGCATAAAGCCATCGGGTTCCGAGGACCGGGAGGGCGGAATAATGTTCACCGGCAGTTTCTCCCTCTCGACCCTTCAGGGCAGGCTGAAGCCGGTGTTCAACTACGCCTTCGACGGTGTTCACGAAGAGAACGGTCCCGGGCTGGGAATAGAGTTCCAGGCCGCAGACAGGCTCGCTCTATTCGGCGAGTACTACCCGGCTTCCGACGACGGGGCGGATGAAGACTGCTTCGGCTTCGGGGCGAGGTACAACACATGGGGGCACCAGTTTTTATTCGGACTCACCAACAGCTACGGAATAGGCATTTACGAGCAGCTCGCGGGGTCCAATACCCAGGACCTCTCCTTCGCCCTCTCCATAAGAAGGCTGTTCTGAAGATAACGGAGCTTGAGCCTGCGGAGGGTATGGCCTATACTTGCCTCAGGAGGTAAATGAATATGGCCAAGATGGTTATGCTCGCGGCACTGCTATACCTTGTATCCGAGGCCATTGGTCAGAGCAGGCCATCCCTCAGCGGCCCTGAATATGTTCTGAACTCCCCGTCGAACATGTTCAGTATTCACTGGACGGATTCGGGGCAGGACTCCACCACCTGGGCCTATGCACACAATATCGCTCTGGCAGCGGACTCCTCCCTTAACGTGCAATGCGGCCAGATGGGCTTCTTCTGCCCCCCGCCGGATCAGAGCGCCGGGGGCGATGACAGGTACGACATCTATGTTCTGGGATTATCCCAGGGCGTCCCGGGCTACATGTCCACCACCGGCGAGTACCAGCCGCCGGACTCCTCCCACGACTGCTCAGCGAGCCACATCTGCCTGAGCAGCTCCATTTCCGAGGCCAGTGAGAGGAACTGCGCAGTCGCCGGCCTTTTCGCCCAGGCGGTGGGCGCCGCTTACGACTGCCAGGAACCGGCAGGCTTCACAGCAGCCTATGCCGCATGGATGGAGGAGCAGGTCTACCCCGACGCAGACCATTACCTGGAGTTCCTCGAACAGGAGAACCCCCTGGAAAACCCCTGGCGGGAATTCGGGACCCTGGGAGCTTCCGATCTTCCGTGGGTATTCATGGCGGACCAGAGGTGGGGATACCAGTCTGTGAGAAGGATCTGGGAGCTCTGTGCCGCCCAGTCCGGGCCGAACACTTCCGAAGCCATACAGGGCATGATGCTGGAGAACGGCACCACGATCCAGGAGTTCCAGATGGACTACGGAGCATGGAGATGGTTCACCGGGGACAACTGGTTCGCAGAATGCGGCATGTACGGCCCGGATGCGGCCCAGTGGCAGCCCGGGCCCATGGTCCTCCCCGCCCATGACATCAGTGCCCTGCCGGCACAGGGAGGATTTGTTCCCGGCTTTGAACCTGAGCGGTTCGGGCTGAACTGGATCCGGCTCGATCTCACGGGGCATCAGGGGCAATGGATAGATTTCGCCTTCGACGGATGCGATGATACCCAATGGCGCCTGGGAGTGATACTGCACGGCGGTGAGAGCGGCCTATACTATCAGTGGCACCTCTGTGACCCTGTCACCGGCGAAAAGGCGATTGCCGTGAACTCAGGCAACTGGGAGCAGGCGGTTTTCTTCCCGGTGTGCTTTGAAACGGGAGATCCGGCACACACCTTCAGTTATTCAGTTGCCAGCCAGGGAACGGGCATCGCCGATTCTCCCGACGGAGGTCACCACCTTCAGTTCTCCACTAACCCCATGGGCGCAGATGGAGAGATCCAGTTCTCCATACAGGCGAAGGGATACGTTCGGGTAACGCTCCATGACCTGAGCGGAAGGATAGTCGCGGTGCTCATGGACGGTGAGGCGGCAGCCGGCATCCATACCCTGGGGATCGATCAGTGCGACGCAGATCTTGCCAGCGGAACCTATATAGTGCTTCTCTGCACGGATTCTGACACGGAAACGGGCAGACTGGTCTTCTTCCCCTAGGGTCCGAAAGCCATCTTGATCCCGCCCCATGTGTTCCGTTCAAAGGTCAGGTCATGGAAGTGATGTATCCTGAAGGCGGATAGTCTCCAGTCAAGCTTGACTAGGACGGCAATCCAGCTGTGCAGTAAGAAAACGTCGATACCTCTCCGCTGAATCTGAAGAAAAGAGTATCACCGAGACTCACCTCCGGACAGGAGCAGATCACGGTTCCGCTGTCAGTCGCATCAAAGCTGTCGTAGTAAGAACCGCCGCATCCGGCTTCAATTGTCCACAAACCGGACCATGGATCGGCACTTCCTGATCTCATGCAGAAGCTGGACAGCCCTGAGGCAGAGTTCAGGTAGTAGTCACTGAACCCCCAGGCGTGCCAGAAGTGATCGAACTCGAGCACCAGCGAGTCCGGGTTTAGTGGAACCACATACCCTGACTGCCTTGACAGGCTGTCGGATTCTTCAGCGTAGCCTGAATAATTGTAATGGCTCAGGTACAGCTGGATGAAGTCTGGACAGACTTCCCAGCTTGAACCCCATGACCATTCACCGCCAGGATCCGAGAAACTCACCGAGTAGAGAGTGTCAACATCAGCAAATGCGATCGATGAGACAAGAAGCGGAAGAAACAGTAACTTCATATCTATCACCTCTGTCAATACTATTGGACAGGAACACCCCCGGTCAATGTCGGCAGATGACAAAACCAGCATCAGGATGAAGACATAGAGGAAACCCTTGTCCCCATTCGGTAAAGGGGGAAAAGCGGTGTTTCCCATCCGCTTCCAGCCTGGATGGGAATCACGGGAAGCATCCTTTTCTTATCCTACTCAGCCGTTCACTTACTTGTATAAATTGCAGTACTTACAATATTTTCGCTTTATTCTTTAATATAGGAAGGTTGTACTAGCATCCTCGTTCTTGTCTTCCCGGGGCGGTGTTACTGACAGACTGACATGTGAAGTCTACGGAAAGCACGAGGCTAGAAAGGGTTTTATGTACTGGTCGACAATTGTTCTACTTGTTTCGTGTACGATCTCTTTGGCGGATACCACCATTCTGTTCGAAACGGATTTCTCCGTTCTTCCCGATGGCTGGGTCAATGATGAATGGGAGTTCAACCATCCCGGAGCCCATGTGAGCAATGGTGTACAGTGGGATACATGGAGCGGAGTTTTCAACTCCGTTCCCTTTTCTGCGGGAGTCTTTTTTATACCCGACGGAACTGATTCGGTGGTGGTCCATATAGAACACTCTGTAATTCTGGAGGGAGACTACTATTCCAGCAGGATACAGCTCTGGACTAACCATTCAGGATGGGGAGATTACATCTTCGATCAGAGCGGAAGCGGCGGCTACACTGAGATCACCGACCCCGTTCATTTCGTTCCCACCGATCCAGTTCCCGGCACATGGGTAGGTTTCAAGTTCAGGGCTTACCTGTCAGCCGGTTATATGGGCTAAGGCGGCATGTCATGGACTGTGCACAGCATGACGGTCACCGCCTGGGGAGATGCCCTCGGACTTGAAACCATAACCTGGTCCGCCATAAAAAGCCTTGCCACAAGTCCCTGAGCACGTGCTCAGGTCTGGATCCATTGAGGTGTTGAGATACTCCTGCCGGTTATAAGAACAACTCGAAGGCTTCCAGGACCCTCGCGCTGTTCAGACAGGGAGACTGCTGATTTTACGAACTGGCCACACAGTTATCGAATCGCTCAGTGGGTATTTTTCCCTCCCTGGATAGATCACATAGATGTGCCTGAGACCCAGATCCGACAAAGCTATTTGCATTGATCTCGTAATCCCGGGAGATTCAGAAAGTTTTACTTCTATTCCGTATCGATTGCCTTTTCTTATAGCAACCAGGTCCATTTCTCCACCCTGATGGGTTCCCCAGAAGAAACAGTTCCTGTCTCCATGGAAGCTGAAGAACTGCTCGAGGACAAATCCTTCCCAGGATGCTCCTGATACTATGTGTCCCTTCAATTGAAACAGAGAATCTATCTGCAGAAATGTATGCAGAATACCGCTGTCTCTGATATACACCTTGGGCGATCTCACTAGCCTTTTCCCTGCATTCTCGAACCAGGGGGGAATCCTTCTTATCATGAAGGCACCTTCCAGCAGGTCGAGATACTTTTGTACGGTCTTGTAAGAAAGAGACAGGGATCTTCCAAGATGGGAACAGTTCAGTATCTGACCATGGATCGAGGCAAGCATTGTCCACAGGCGTCTCATCGAAACGGATGTCTCAAAGCTGCCCAGCATTGGAAGGTCTCTTTCAACGAGTGTCCTAGTAAAAGCTTCCAGCCAGTCATTCGCCTTACTGTCGGATTCGGCAAGAAAAGACCTCGGGAATCCTCCGCGAAACCACAGCTTTTCAATGCAGCTGGTTCTTACTTCCTTGATATCAAAGCCATGAAGGTCCACAAAACCAGTTCTACCGGCAAGACTTTCAGATGCACCTCTGATAAGAGCTGGAGATGCGCTTCCAAGGATAAGGAAGGCAGCAGGATTAGCGGTTCGATCGGCCAGGGGCCTCAGTACCTCCATCAGATAAGGTTCGCGCTGAACCTCGTCTATTACAACAAGACCAGACAACGAATCCAGGAAAGTTTCAGGATTCGAGAGCCGTATTCTGTCTCTTCTCTTTTCCAGATCAAGATAGGTTCCACCCAGCTTCTCCCAGATCGACCTGGCAAGTGTGGTCTTGCCGCACTGCCTGGGACCCAGCAGTGTAGTCACCGGCATACACCTCAGGGATTCGAGAATCATCTCTTCATATCTTGCTCTCTTTACCATGGACATAAGATACCATGAAATTTAGAAATGTCAACTCTAATATTCATGGTTCTGTTTCGAGTAAATGGTGTGGTACAGGTATTGTAGGCTGACATATTTATTGCGCGTTTACTGCAAATATGGCCTATTGCTCGGGATCTATCCGCAATTGAAGCTGCAGATCAATCTCTATGAATAGACATGAAAAAGGGGAGCTTTCGCTCCCCGAAAAGACTTGTGGCTGGCGGGCAGGGATTCGAACCCCGATAGGCGGATCCAGAGTCCGCAGTCCTACCATTGGACGACCCGCCAGCTGAGGGTCGGATTATTCAAAAATCATTATGTTCTGTCAAGTTCTTCATCGAAGGGAGTGCATATGGCCAAGCGCAAAGGCGGTTTTCTGCCGCACCTTATCATCGCGGCTCTGGTGCTATATCTCACATCGCTAATCCTGGGTGACGCAATGGTGTTCACGGGATTCTGGGGAGTGGTTCTCACTGCTATCGTCATTGGGCTCCTGAATTTCTTCGTTGCACCGCTGATAGCCCTGCTCACATGCCCTCTTCAAATACTGACCCTGGGGCTGGCCAGGTTCCTTATCAGTGGCCTGATGATAATGCTTGCCGACCATTTCCTGGGCGGTTTCGCAATAGCCGGATTCTGGTGGGCGGTGCTAGCTGCAATAGTTATCTCCCTGCTCACGTCTGCGGTGGAGAGCCTCTTCGGGATCAGGCAAAGAAGCTAAAGCTTCCTGAGGATACCCACGGGAGTGCCCTGGGTGCCCTGACCCAGGGGATTGTCTGACAGGGCCCTGACAAGGAGTTCCCTGTCCAGGTCTGCGGGGAAGGCTCCCAGTATGTTCCCGCCCAGGTCGTTCACGTCCACCACGGCGGCTCTGCAGGAGAACTTGCCGGCAAGCCGCTTTGCCACACCGTCGGGATCCAGTGGAGCGAGGCTCACCGCATTGTCGAAGGGGGGTATAGTTCCCCTGGTGGGGCCGTCTATTGAACGGGCAAGAGGTCCGGCTATCCTGTAGAAGTCTCCCCTTCTTCCCAGCATCCTTGTGAACCCCCCTGCCATCGCCGCGAAAAGTATCCTGGCCGCTCCGCATTCCCTCAGGGCGCATTCCATGGTTTCCGGCATCCCGAGACCGATACCGGCGGGGGTTCTGGTTACGAACCTGCTGAGAAACCTGGCCAGAGGGCGAACGCGCAGCTCATCCTCACCGAGAACGAAATATCTGCCCTGGCTTGCTCCCACGGCCTTCTCGCTCACGAAGAGTATGTCGTCGGGCCGAGGTTTTTCTCCTGCGTCAGCGAGACCCTTCTCAACCGCTGAGATGAGGTCATCTCCCCTCAATATCAGCTGTGTTCGAATCGGTATCCTCAGCCAGCTGGAGTTCTCAAGGGATATTACTGGTTCCTTCTTATTCATATATTCAGACTCCGGTTTTCTGAGGGGTGCTCCATGAATCTAATCGAATCAATGTCAGCGGAAGTAGAAGCTTCGGCTAAGGGTACGGTATTGCTGCCCCTGGGAAGCCTTGAGCAGCACGGAACCGAAGCCCCCCTGGGATGCGACGGCATCGTTGCCGAAACCATCTGCCGCATGGCCGGAGTACATACCGGCTGTTCTGTACTGCCGTGCCTTTACTACGGAAACTCGCATTGCCACACGGCTTTCCCCGGCACCTTCTCCCTTTCGCTTGAGACATACGGGTCACTGCTTTCTGAGATAGCTTCGGAAGCATTCAGGAACGGCTTTCAGCGCCTGATCATGCTCAGCGGCCACGGGGGGAACAGAAGGGCGGCTGAGGCGGCCATCGCGAAGTTACCTTCTTCCTGCCAGGCGGAGTACCTGGGCTACTGGGAACTGCCCGGCGCCGAGAAGGAGGAGGAGAGGCTTTTCGGGAAGACAGGTTACCACATTACCACATCTGAAGTATCCATGGTATGGCACATACTGGGAAGGAAAGTGCCCGGTGCATTCACCGGAAGGTATCCTCCGGCAAATGCCGACATCTCAGCCTGCTCACCTGAACAGTGGCGGAAAGCTTACCCCATGGGAGGGGTGGGAGGAGACATGGGCAGGGTATCCACCGAATCCGGGAAGTCTCTTCTTGATTTCCTTGTGAGGGCCCTGTCGGAAAGAATAATCAGCGGAGCAACGGAATGAGGGGGAAATGGAAGTTCAGCCGATCCAGATCACATCAACATACCCGACCAGGGAAGAAGCGGTCCGCGTGGGGGGAGAGGCGGTAAGGCTTCACATGGCCGCATGCGCACAGGTCACATCCGAGATAACCAGCGTGTACCGGTGGGAGGGCAAGATAAAGAGCGGCAGGGAGTTTCAGCTGAAGCTCAAGACCCTGAGCACCAGCGAGTCACAGCTTATCGGCTGGCTGAAGGAAAAACATCCCTACAAGGTTGCCGAGATCCTTGTTATTCCACTTTCATATGTCGCTCCGGACTACCTCGCCTGGATGAGGGAAGTGGTTCACTAGACGCGGGTCACCACTGGAAACCCTCCAGGAAAGAGCGTATAATCCCGCGCCATTTTAGGGGGATTTCGAACAGGGAGGAATTTCCATGGAACTTAGAGGTACCGGTGTAATCCTTCGTGAGCACCGCCCGGAGGACCTGCACGCAGTTCATCGATGGCATGGGGACCCGGAGGTGATGTTCTTCCTGAGCTGGGGGGCAGATACCCTGGAAGAGAGCTATCTGTATCTGGCGGAATGCATCAGGGATCAGAGGCAGACCAGAAGGGACCGCTACCGGCTTGCAATAGAGGACATCGAAAGTTCTCAGGTCATGGGATGCGCCACCATTCACTGGCGGGGCAGGGGCTCTAACGGAGGTGATGGCAGGCTGGGGTGTTTCCTGGCAAGGGATTTCCAGGGAAGGGGCGTTGCCACCGAGGCAACGAAGCTCCTGATCCGCTTCGGCTTCCAGCAGCTGGGAATGCACAGGATAAGCGCCACATGCCTGGCAGCCAACAAGGCTTCCGAAAAGGCCCTCAGGAAAATGGGTTTCGTGTACGAAGGCACCATGCGAAGCCACAGCTGTCGTGACGGGGTGTGGTTCGACAGGCACTTCTTCTCCATTCTCAGCGATGAGTGGAGCCCATCCTGAAGGGCAGGCAGTCGACTTTCTTGACGGTTGACCCGGGAGCCCTTATGCTTTTTCGGGGATGGAAGGTCCTCCGAAACTCTATACACGGAATATCCTGTAAGGCCTAAGGAGTATACATGACAGATGTAAATCTTGTTCTTAACATCCCCCAGGGCGCGATAACGGCCACTTCCCTGGGAGTCGAGGGTCTCGCCCGTCACCGGAGCCCCGGTTCCGGCAGGCACTTCAAGGGGAGGAAGCTGCTCGTTGACCTGAAGGTCAGGGACATGGCTCCCGATTTCGAGTTCCTGGACGAAGGAAGATGGCGGGATGCCGGAGCAGACGCGAAGGCCGCCCTTGCAGCGGCGGCAGCAGGCAACCGGACCAAGACCGCCCTTTCGAACAACGCCTTCTCATGCACACCGATCGATGCCTATAAAAGCCTGCACCTGATCAAGACAGGCGGAGAGGCAATGGAACTTGAGTACTCCGGAGTGCTTCACACCTTCAAAGGGCATCAATGCCACGAGGAGATGTCCCCCTCGCAGGTGACAGACATGGCGGGGATAGACAATCGGAAGGACCTGAGCCCCAGGCTTTACATGGTGATGTGCCCCATCGAGCTCGTTCTGTTCTCGAACCTCACCCCGATAGAGTACGCCTGGTACGCCACCCACAGGCCCGGTAAGATATTCCGTCAGGTGGTGTTCACCGAACTGGTGAACGAGCCCACACATCTTGCCGCCCAGAGCCGATACAGTGACGCCAGGCAGGAGATCGAATCTGATCCCGAGAAGAAGACCAAGACCGTGGTAGGCGACGACTGCATGAACGAGATCCCTTACCACAACTGGAAGGCATACCACGCCAGGGAAGAGAGCGGCGTCTATGTCGCCAACAGGGAAAAGATCTCCATATGGAAGTTCCCTGAAGAGATCCCTGTGGACTGGGAAAGGGCCAGAGGTTAGCGGACCACCACCAGTCGGCGGGCCGATTCACGATCGCTTCCCAGAACCCTGAGCAGGTAGCTCCCAGGTGGCAGAGTCGATGTGTCAAGGACGAACTCCCCTGTTTCGTTCCAGTGCCGGCACAGCTCCCTGCCGTCGATGCTGTAGATCACAACTTCCGTGCATCCGGGCGCACTAACCGTAACGGAGTTCCCAGCGGGGTTTGGCGATGCGCTCACCACCGGGCCCGAAGGAACCGAAGAGCCATCGCAGGAAGCCTGAGGAACCACCTGGAAGGAGTAGTAGCCCAGCGGCGCCGGTCTGGGAAGGGTTTCCTGCCTGCCTGAAGAATCCGCAGCGAAGATGTAGTAGTCGATCACGGAACCGGGGGACTGGCCCGGAATGCTCCCGGCAAGCGAGTCACCGGAGAAGGCTATGAGCGCTTCGGTGTTCCAGGCACCGCCATTCACCCTCCAGGCAATGCCTGTTTCCCCGGAGAGAAGCCCCTCTCCGCTGTATGCCGTAATCTCCGAAAGGACCTGGAAGCTCTCAGAATACTCCACTGAAGGGTCGAAGCGCCTGTGCCGGATGAGGAGCATCCCGGGATCCATTATCTCCCTGGTCCTGCAGTGCAGTGCGTCGTAGTAGTACCATTCGGAAAAGGGAACCCCTATCACCTCATAGCCTGGCATCGCCTGCTGGTATGTGCTTATGGCAGCGGCGTCGGTGGATATGCCGAAGAGGGGAACGAAAACCCGTGTGTTGAGGATGTACGAGTTGGTGTATGCGGCAACTTCGCTCCCGGAATAGGAGCCGCACTGTATCCGGATGATGTCGTACTCCCTGCCGTAGCAGTTCATGGCCGTTGTGAGCTGGTCGTTGATCGTTTCTATCCTGACATACTCCGGATGGGAAGGCTCCACCTGCTTCAGAAGGATGGTCTCCTCGTCCAGGAGCTTTGCCACGCAATCAATGTGCTGTATGCCAAAGTCTTCCGGATTAACGGTTATGAAATAGCTCTCGAGTCCGAGCCAGTCCTGGGAAAGCGCCATGAACTGGTCATGGGACCAGAAGACCTCGTTCTCGCTGAGCATGGCCCTGGTGGAGAAGCCCATCCCGTGGCCGTCGCTCATGAAGTTGCCCCCTGTGAGATAAGCGGGGAACTGGTACAGAGGGCAGGCGAACTCCTGGGCAAGCACCCCGTTGACCTGATCGTCCTCCTCGTATCCCCGTGAATCGGTATACTCCCTGTAGGGTCCCCCCGGCACCCAGGGGTATCCGTCGAACACCGGATCGATGATCCCCATCTCCCCTGAGCCGTCGAACACCCAGTGGGGTCCCCAGTCCCTGGTCCAGTGAGACCATGTGTCTGCGGTGATGAACCTGCAGTGATCGGTGTTCACTCCCCACGACTGGAAGGTGGAAAGCGCCTGGCTCTGCTGGGAAGGGTTCTCCACCAGCACATAAAGGGTATCGTACATGGCCAGCTCTTCCACCAGTGCCATGGGTATACCCAGGGGCCACCTGATCAGGGTACCCAGGGAAGGCTCCCACTCGGCGCAGAGCCTGGGGGACTGGGGTGGCTGTGACACCGCCCAGGAGGCCAGCAGCACCACGGAAAGCATGATTCCTGGCAGTTTCATGTCAGCCTCTCCAGAAAAGACGGAATCCCTGCGGCTGTAGAACCAGACAAAAATACCAACACGCTCTATCTGGTGCCAAAATGGATGACCTCCAGGTGGGGTCCGAAAAACTCCCGGGAAAGCACAGGCCATCCAGGGGCGATATCTGCGCCCTGGGGTCCACCCCAAATGTCGTGGAGAACCCAGGCTTCAGTTCCGGAGGCAAGTACGCTGTCAACCACCGAAGTGGGATTCAGGTCGCTTCGGGTTGGCTGAACTTCATATGGGTGCTCCCCGCCCGGCGCCAGCCTGTGGCAATTCGTTTCATCGTAATAATCCCAGGCCAGGCCGCCGTTCTGCCCCGCAAGGATCACCACCTGCTGGTGGTCCTGGGAAACCTGCCCTATATGGGCCACGGCACCTCGCCAGTTGCTTCGATGGTAGGGGAAGGTATCCAGCCTGTAGTAGGGAACGAGAAGCAGGCAGGCAAGAAGCACAAGGGCGATCGCAACAGGTTTGAACGACCTGGCAAGGGCAGCGACCCCGATGGAAAGAGGGACCCACATTATGGACAGATGTCTGGCAGTGGGGTCTTCTCTCAGGAAAAGCAGGAGGGGTATGAAGAAGAGAGACGCTGTCCATATCCTGAAGGAAGACGAATTCCTTCTTCCTGAGATGAAAACGACCACCGGAGCCGTGACCGCCAGGAACGAGAGAATGAAGATGGCCGGAGTAACAGGTGAGCTCATGTCCCAGAGGGACAGTTCCCCGGCGAGACCCCCGGACAGGAGCCTGGCTGTCACGGTGGGGACCCTGAAGAGGAACCTCTGGAGGAAAACGCCTTCAGATGAAGGGGCTGATGCGATTCTTTCCATTCGAAGAGAGGCCTGCTGAAGCGCCGGGAAAAGGAAGGGCAGGTATACCGCCGCCATGATGAAAGCCTGTATGAGGAATTTCTTCAGTGGAACCCTTTTCAGTTGCTCGATGGTGAAGTAAAGAAGGAAACCGGCGGCGACGAAGAGGAAGAACAGGTGCTGAACCAGCATCCCCGCCAGCCCAACCGGCACCAGCAGGAGGGCTGCATGCCTGTTACCGTTCCAGGCAAGGTCAGCCAGCCAGATGAAGGTGAAACCTGAAGCCGCCAGTATGCCGTATATCCACACCTCCTGCCCCAGGGAAACCGAATAGGGCGAGACAGCCCACAGAAGACCGGCGATGAGAGATGGCCCCGTACCGAATCGGGGTTTTAGGAAGAGATAGAGCGGCAGAACGGCAAGGGCACTGAGCACAGCTGGAACCGCCCGGAGCCCCGCTTCAGATGTACCGAACAGAATGGCGGATACCTTCAGGCCCACGAATGCCAGTGGGGGATGGGGGGATCCCCTGAAGCTGTCCGAAACAAGATCACCTATGCTTTTCTCCATGAGACCGGCGGCATAGAACTCGTCTCCCCAAAGGCTTTTCCCTGAAACTGAAACGAGCCTCAGCCCCAGGGCCAGCAGGAAAAGGAACAGGGGAACCGCCCAGGCCTTGTTCAGCCCATGGGATCGGGAGGTCATCTGATCAGCTCTTCGAGAGTTCCGTTTATGTACCGAGACAGGCTTTCTCTCCAGTCCGGAAGCCTCAGCGGGTTGTCTCCCATGTTCAGCTTGATCGATTCGGCGGCTTCCATCTTGGGTCTTGGGGCAGGCAGGTGAAAATCGGAGGACAGGCAAGGCAGGATAAGGTCAGGGGAGCGACGGGCTATCTTGAGGGTTTCCCTGGCGAGTTCGTAGCGGCTGGCTGGAACACCGCCGTTAACCAGATGATAGGTCCCATACTGGAAGTTCTTTACAAGGTCGAGGATTCCGCCGGCCAGGTCCTGTGTATAGGTTGGAGAGCCTACACAATCCCTAACCACTTTGATCTCGTGGTTCAGGGATATCTTCCCGAGTATCTTCGCAACGAACTTCATGTCCCTGACCCCGCCGCCGAATAACCAGCCGGTCCTTACTATCCAGTGGGCTGGGCAGAAGGTCCTTACCGCCACTTCCCCATGGAACTTGCTCATTCCGTACACATTGCATGGCTCGGGAATGTCGTACTCGTTGTAGGGAGAGTCTTTCTCTCCGCTGAAAACGGCGATGGAGGAGAGATAAACAAGCTCAGCTCCCGAACTGCGGCATTCCTGTGCAACTATTTCAGCACCCACGGCGTTGGTACGAAAGGCGTATTCATGGTCCGTCTGACATCTGTCAACATCGGTTGCCGCCGCAAGCATCAGGACAAGATCCGGCCTCTCCCGGTTCATCACAGCTTTGACCTGCGACCTGTTCGATACATCGCAGGCGGAGTGGGGAAAAACCGACAGTTCCATCCGGGGGTTCCACAGGGCAGTCAGATCGGTTCCGAGCATACCCCCTGACCCCAGCACCAGAGCTTTCATCATCTGCCCCCTCTGAAGAACAGACGGAGCATGTCCCGTATGGTGGTCAGCACCACGGAGGGCTTCGCCCCTGATGCAAGACCGTGAAGTCTGGGGAGGTGGTGAACGCCAACCTGAATGATCCTGTAGCCCTTTCTGGAAAGCTTGATCAGGATCTCGGCATCGATGAAGGCGCTGTCGCTTTCAAGGGTGATCTCATCCAGGGCTTTCCTTGGGAACAGTTTCATGGAGCAGTTCACATCCCTGACCTTCAGACCGAAGAGTATCCTGAGGACAACGCCGAATGTCCGTGTTTGGATCACCCTGGCAAGACTGTCCGCTCTGTTGAGCCTGTAGGCTGAAACAACGGATTCTCCGTCCCAGGCCTGGAGCAGGTCCTTGAACTCGGAGAAATCGTACTGCCCGTCACCATCGGTATAGGAAACCACTTCATACTTCACGGCGGCGTTGAAGCCGGTCTTCAGAGCTCCCCCGTACCCCAGGTTCCTGGGGTTGTGGATCACTTTTATCCGGGAATCCTCCTCAGCAAGCCGATCCGCTGCCTGGGCTGTATTGTCGGGGGATCCGTCTTCCACGATGGTAATGTCGAAGTTCTCCGCAACTTCCTCCAGCGTGCCTACCACATTGGTAACGGTGTTCCGGATGTTGTCCTGGTCGTAATAAGCGGGGCAGAAGAACGATACGGAGGGCTTGAGCATTTTTTCCAATCTGTGATAAAGTAAGAATGAACAATGTTACAATGCTCTGTTCTTGACAACCTGTTCGGCGGAGTCCAACTGCTCCAAACTCCTGACGGAGTCTTCTTCCTTCCGGGAAACACCTCGATTCACAGTGTCCCATCTGATCTGGAGGAGAGACGACCGTTTTCGGTTATCAGAAGTGATGCAACATTCTTGAAGTGATGGCTTATCGCACCACTTCGGATCCACTCGGTAATGATGTTTGCGGAGAGAACGCTTCGTTCGTACCATTTTGTCGAATGGTTACAATCACTCTTAGCATAACGTCTTGACGCTATGACGTTATAACGTTATCTTAACTTAGAAGGAGCAGAAGATGACTGAACTTACGAAACGTGCCACTGTTTATCTTGAACCGGAGCTGCATCGAGCGCTTAAGCTCAAGGCAGTTGAAACCTCTTATTCCATCTCTGAACTGATCAACGAAGCCCTGAGAGAGAACCTGCTTGAAGACGCCAATGATCTTGCTTCGTTCAGGGCTCGCGAGAAGGAGCCCCTCATGGCCTTTGAGGATTTCGTGGAATACCTCAGGAATGATGGCAAAATATAAGATCCTTGTAAGAGAATCAGTCTATAAGGACACTGCGGAGATCCCAAAGAAACATCTCCAGCGAATCATCAAAGCAATCTCCGATCTTGCTGAAGAACCTGGACCTCCTCAATCGAGAAAACTCTCCGGGGAAGAGAAGTACAGGCTTCGCTGCGGTTCATATAGAGTTATCTATGAGATTCGCGATACTGAGCTGAACATCTGTGTGGTGAGAGTTCGTCACAGGAAAGATGCGTACAGTCAATAAGAAAATCCCGGCACACTGATGCCGGGATTCCATCTTGGTAGCGGGAAGCATGCTTCGTTTGAACCTTTTTCTTTACTGGTTTAGGACATTCCCGTGGGAAACAAACTTCTGCCTATTCAAGGATCAAACGAAATCAGAATAGTTGATTCCTATCCATTCGTTGTATTTTGCTAGCAATCTCTCCGCTGTTCTTAGCGCGCAGTCAGCCTTGCCCTTTGATACTATGCATGCATAGTCATAGATTGACTGATGTCTTGCCTGGCGGTAATTCTGGATCTCCCTAACTTCTTCTGAAGTAAGGCCTAATGTGTATTCCAGCGATTCAATGCTTTTGAAGTGATGACCTCTTGCTCCACCTCTGACTCGATAACCGCATATTGCAAGTGCGGATCGAGCAATACACAGGCAGGCTGAGTAAGCATGGGTAAGTTTACCTTCGGGAGAAAAGACAGAGTTCGCATCGGAAAGCTCGCGCCGCGCAACTGAGACAAGCTCTCTGGCAGTAGATGGATCTGGCTTTTCTGGATTCAAATCATCCCGGTTGTTCCGAACCCATTGCTCTAAGTTCATTCTCTTCCCCTATGAGCATGATTATTGGCTTCTTAAGAACATTCACAATGAACGCATTTTTCTGAAGAAGCCTGTCAGTGAAATCATTTGCTGTGTAAGTGACCGGAGAAATCTGCCTGTTCAGTGTCTTCTCAGCTGAATGAAGTACGCCTGAAACTTTTGCGAAATCGCTATCTCCAACAACGAAAACATCAATATCGCTCAGCTCGTCCATTCCCCCACTGGCAGAACTCCCGAAAATGAATGCGTACGAAACGCCATCAAGCTTACTCAACTCATTCAGGATTACATCAGCGATACCAGCGGTTTTCACTACCAGTCCATGCAGCTCATTGTAGACGGGACAAGCATGGTTAACTCTGTAGAGTACAAGGTTTGCTATCTCCTCCCTTACAAGGATGCCGACTTCAGCGAGAGCATTCAACTCCCTGGCTACCGCTCCTCGACCGCCCTGAATGCTTCTCACCACTTGCCGAAGATGATACTCCTGATCAGGATGTGTGAAGAAAAGGATAAGTATCTTCTTCCGAATTTTAGAAAACAGTACATCAAGCATATGTGTCCTCATTTCAGGGACAAATGTCCTAATATTCAGGACAGATGTCAAGGGCGATCCAAAACGGTTCTGATGAATTCATGCAAAAAACCGGGAGCATCAGTCATTGCTCCCGATCATGATGGTAGCGGGGAGAATGTTTCGTTTGAACTCCTCATTGAGTGGGTTACCTGCTTCTGTTCAGGGTAAATCCTCTCTGAACAAATCCACATAATCCATGTACATATATCGTCTGTTCCTTTTCCTGCCCGTAATTTCCACGAGTATCTTCATGTCCTCCATGCTCTTCACAAGCTCATTCGCTGACGGGTATGATGTTCCTGTAACTTCCTGCACCTCTTTTACCGAAGTGATCGGGTTCGTATACAGGCTCTCCAGAACTTTCAGTGCAGTTCCCGCTGAACGCAGAAGAGTTGCCGTAATAAGTTCTCTGTGCCTTTCACGCAACAGTATTATCTCCCTAGCCGCCTGGGAAGCCTGATAGCTTACTTCTTCCACTCCTCTAAGGAAGAAAAGCAGCCATTCCTCCCATTCTCCTTTGTCGCGAATGTTCTGCAGTTTCTCGTAGTATTCGGCTCGCTTGCTCTTGAAGAAGTATGAGAGGTACAGTACAGGTTTGCTCAACACTTTCCGCTCGCAAAGCAGAAGAGAGATGAGTAGTCTGCCCATTCTTCCATTTCCATCCAGGAACGGGTGAATGGTTTCGAACTGAGCATGTGCCAGACCTATCCTGATCAGAAGTGGAAGGGTTGAATCCGAATGCAGGAACTTCTCAAGAGCACCAAGTAGTTCTGGTAACTCATCGGGTGGAGGAGGAACGAAGGTTGCTTCGGTTAAGGAGCAACCCCCTGGACCGATCCAGTTCTGAGACTTTCTCAGCTCTCCCGGCGTCAAATGAAACCCTCTGACTCCATGCATGAGCCTTTCGTGAATCTCCCTGATCAATCTAGTTGAAACCGGTAATGTCTCAAGTCTTCCGAGGCCATGGTTGATAGCTGAGATGTAGTTGATCACCTCATTCACGTCACCAGGTCTATCTGGATCAAGCAGCTTGGCCTCAGCAGTGAGAACATCCTGAAGTGAACTCTGGGTTCCCTCGATTTGACTTGAAAGAACTGCTTCTTTCCTGATGTACATGTAGACGAACAGCCCTGGATTGGGAAGAACAAAGGTTGTGCCGTCCAGCCGCCCAAGAGCACGATCGGCTTTTGAGAGTTGTTCCTGCAGCCTCCCCTCTACGATAACGGGTGGGTTCGGAGGAAGTGGGTTTGGATAAAAAGCACTGTAGCCAGATGACTGGAGCACATACTTGCCTGACATGGTTCCCAATTCTCCTCTTTCATGCTTAGGGCTAGCCTTAATATAATACTGTACCTTAGCCCATGTTAAGCACTGCCCTTAATTTGAAACGTAATCCGAGCTATGCTAAGACCTGCTTGAACAACAAGGAACACGGCAAGCAAAGAGAACGAACCTGTTTCCCTTTTTTCACTCAATGATCTCATGTACGACTGTAAGCACATCAGGGACTTTCTGAACTTCATCAATCATAATGTTGGATCCGCCATGACAGGCTGACCCAGGGTGTGCTTTCAGGCGTTCCGATCTCGACGAGTACCATCGCAGAACATCCGGCTAAAGCAGGTCGATCCTCTTTGATTCCCCGAGCACCTAAGAAAACCAGGTAGACTTGCCAATACCTCTTGCCGCGAACAGGAAGCAGCATTCTCAAGGAGTATCCTATAGGAATAGAATCGCCTACTCCGTATTCACTCCTTATATGGCATTTGTGATTCCATATTTTGACCACATGAATATGAAAGGTCTCACGCCAGGCAAGGGATCCTGAACCACAAATCATGAGCTTCAGATAGAAAATGCCGCCCTCAGAGAGGACGGCATCTTATGATGGTAGCGACGAGCATGCTTCGTTTGAACCTTCTGCTGGACTGGCTTCGAATGATCCTTGTAAACTATGATTACCGGAAATGAGACTGGGACTATTCTCAAATCATTGATTCATAGCTGATCAGTTATTTTTTCTCAATCCTCAGCCTGTTTTCGTCAGTTTGACCAGCCTTCTCTTTCTTTCCTCCGAACCAGAGAAAACGCGTGATTTCACCTCAAAACCACAAGAAGATGCCGTCTGAACAAATGATGCTCCTCCAGCATATAGGTCGGCCACGGACGCGAACCATCTGAAATCATCTTCAGAAACTCCTTCTCCTGAAAGCTGCTCCTCTCCTACAAGAACATGGAAAGATCCTCCGAGCTTAAGTACCCTGTAAACTTCTCTCAACACTCTGCTGATTCCTTGAATCTCATGTAGGCCTCCAAGCATCATAGCCGTATCAACTGAGGAACTCAGCACAGGTAGGTGCCTTACATCTCCTCCAACTGCATCAGCAATTCTACTCTTCCCTATGTGCTTGAACCTGTACTGGATGTTTGTAAGACATTTCGGATCCCGTTCAACGGCAATTATCTGCTTCACTGTTCCGTTCAGGTACACCTGCTGACTTACACCAAATCCTCCTCCTGAAGCAACATCGAGAAGAACTTGTGGGCGTGAACTGGAAATGGCCTGCATGAAGGCCATGAAGGACCCGTCCTGGTCATCTTTCCAGGGGAAAGTAAGTAGCCTGCAGGTTCGGTCAGCATACTTGAACCACTTCCCACTTCCCCTGTACTTCATTTCCCCTCGTATCTTATTCGAAACAGCATCCAGCTCTGTAATGTTTCCAATCTGCTCCTGTTTTTCGAGAACCATCTCCACAGCTCTGTCTGTTCCGAGCTCGGAAAGAGTTTTCAGCGAACCCATCAGGGTTCTCTGACCTGATATTCCTAGAGCTTCATCAATTGGGGATTTCCAGTTCATAACCATATCCCTGGTCATGATGATCGGTCTGCCAAGAACAACAGGAAATGGAATTCCGCATTTGGTGCAATAGAGTCTTCCCTTACTCTTGCTCAATTCCGAGCCACAACTGCAGCAAGCCAGGTAACTCAACGTTGAATCATTCATCTCTTCCTCCTTCGAGTGATTCAGCGTTCTATACGGAATAGTCAACATTAATGTCAATTCTTGACGTTCATGCCCCAGTAGCTTATCATGAATGTGGAAAACAGAAATCCAGGAAGCCAGTAGATTGGCAAATCTAGCCAGTACAACTCTCAATGAAGTAGTGAGTTTTCTACATCCAGTCAGTACTTCTTTTTTAACAAGCAATAAGAAATGCCGCCCTCAGAGAGGACGGCATCCGGAGTTGGTAGCGGGGACCGGGTTCGTATCCGATGAGCGTACGAATTCTACATTCACTTCAAACTGGATATATCGTGGGGTATTCCATGGAGTTAAGAGTCTGACAAGAATTGGTTTTGCAGCAGCTCGCCCGTGAGGATATACCATCTTGAAGCGTCATTGGCATCACCCATGTCTCATCCTAACAACTGTCGCTTAAACGGGGGAGGCTACGTAAACACAGGAGAAGAGAGCTTCATGCGGAGTATCCTGATCCTTGACTAAACGATTTAGCAGAACTGCCGTAAATGTTCGGTAGTTCGATACTCAAGCAAGGCCAAAAGGCCTCATTGCTACAACTTCAGTACCCTAACTGATGAGCATTCTTCGTCACTGGAGAGATTCAGCAGATACACCCCAGGAGGAGCTGGTACACCATTCCTCATCTCACCGTTCCAATGTGCTCTGCCCTGTGGATCAAGAATGAGCTGGGTGATGTTTCTTCCAGCCAAATCGAGTATCTGAACGGTTGCACTTCCAGACGGGTTACCCACAGAAATACTGAGATTAGTCATAAAGGGGCATGGTGATACCGAGAGCAAATATTCTTGACCGGCTCCTGCCTCTCCTTCTATCCCCTGCTGAATTGTGCTATTGAGGTAGACATAAACGCAATCCTGCGCTAACGGGCCCGAATCCAGGTTGATCCGAACAAGGTCCATATCTCCGTCATTGTCAAAGTCAGCAGAACCCAACTGACCGAATGAAGGATAAAGCGAAACAGTTGGTTCTGTAAATGTGCCATCCCCTAACCCGAGACAAATCTCTACAGAAGCTCCTGAACCTCCCAGATCGAGATTGCCGTCAAGATCGAAGTCCCGCGCTATAAGCCAGACCATTTCATCATCAAGGGAATCGGAGACAAGAAAGTAACCCGTTCCGTCATTCAGATACACATAGTGCTCAGTCCACCCGAAACCGCAAGAGGCAGCCATGTCCAGATTACCGTCATTGTTGAAGTCTCCTGCGGCGATAGTTGGGTAATCCTGACAGACACCATTTGTAACACCTGTGAAGTATTCGGGTTGAAGTGTACCATCACCGTTTCCAAGCAAGATGCCGAATCGGTATCCACTACGGGGGATGTACGCAACATCAACATTCCCGTCTGAATTCAAGTCACCAGGAGCGAAGACCAGATGCGAGAAGAGAAAGTTGCCAGCAGTATAGGTTGAGTCCAGGGTGAAGTGTCCATCTCCATCAGACAGCCAGACATCAAGATACTCGATTGCATCACCCTCTATGAGTGAATGATGGGGCAAGATCAGCTCGGAGTATCCGTCGCCGTCAAGATCTCCCGTATTCACAGAGTAGTGATCCATGTTAATGACCTGACTTCCCTGAAAACCACCGGAACCGTCTCCCAGGTACACTCTGATGTTGTCCCCGCTGTTCCCCTCCCCAATAACGATGTCAGGGTAGGAATCCGAATTGAACTTACCAATTGAAAAGGTCTCAGGAGTGCAGTCGAGTGAGTACTGGACATGAGAGAAGGTCCCGTTTCCCAATGAGAGAAAGGTATGTAGAGAGTTGGGACTGTATCCGGTAACGATGAAGTCATCAAAGCCATCGTTGTTGAAATCAGCGGTCTCACACAGCCAAGGTTGGGATATGGGGAAGGTGAAGCAAGGTTCACCAAAGATTGGCTGAGCTAACGACATCGATGGAGCAAGTATCGCGACTAACAGGAAACAGATGAAGCCCTGCTTTTCAGTAATCCTTTCAGTCCTCATAGAACGACTACCTTTCTCACATGGGCAATACCATTACTCATGCCTTCAATATGTACTAGATACACACCTGCCGGAAGACCGTTAGATACTCCATTTTGCGCAAGATCAATGCTGTGAACACCTGGAGTGTTAGAAACTCCTTACCCAAATCAATATATCATGAGTTTCGGACAAAAGAAGCCGCCCTCAAGGAGGACGGCATCTGATGATGGTAGCGGGGACAGGATTCGAACCTGCGACCTTTGGGTTATGAGCCCAACGAGC
>ERZ795048.1487-NODE-1487-length-20836-cov-28.895241_pt1 | contig 20836 bp, 20 predicted proteins | sample MGYA00375132_ERZ795048 | MGnify/ENA primary metagenome ERZ795048 (study PRJEB30177, sample SAMN05720225) | activated sludge metagenome | isolation source: Anaerobic digester | place: Hong Kong | collected 2014-12-17 ... | reverse complement strand
CGCATTATGGCAGCAGCCAGAACGGTTTTTGCCCAAAAGGGATACAACGGCGCACGCATTGATGAAATTGCAGCGCGCGCCAATGTAAACAAAGCAACCATCTATTACCAGATCGGCGACAAGGACACGCTTTATACCGGCGCGCTCCATCAGGTGATCGGTCATGTCGCCCGGGACATCGCCGACGCCGTTTCGCGCAAAGTTCATCCGGAAGAAAAAATGAAGGCCTATATCACTTTCATCGCCGGCGCCGTGGAGGCGAATCCCGATCTGCCGCCGATGATGATGCGCGAAATCGCTTCCGGCGGCGCAACGCTTCCGCGACTTGTCATCGAGGATATTGCCTCGGTTATGAGCATCCTGGCGGGCATTCTGGAGGCCGGTAAAGAACAGGGGATATTCATCGAAACATCGCCTTTTCTGATTCACATGATGATTATGGGAACGATTCTTTTTTTTAAAAAAGGGTCGCCCATCAAAGACAAACAATCCTGGCTGCCGGAAGCGCTTCTGGCGTATGATCAAAAAATAAGCGCGAACCTGGGGGAGGAAGTGGCGTCTTTAGTGCTCAAAGCGATAAAACAATAACCATCTCAATCAAAACGGAGGTCGGCATTGAAAAAAAGAATCATTTTTGTTGTCTTTATCATTTTCTTTCTGATTGTCGGAGCGCTCGTTTATTTCGGCCAGAAAAGTAACCGGGAGAAAGAGCTCGTATATTCCGGCACGATCGACGCAATCCAGGCCAATCTGTCGTTTCAGGTAGCCGGCCGCGTTTCGCAGGTTTTCGTTCAGGAAGGCCAGTCGGTCTCGCAAAATCAGATGATCGCCGAACTGGACCGTTCGGAATTCGAATCCCGCTTCGAGCAGGCCCGGGCGAATCTGGAACGCGCGCAAAAAACCAGAAGACAACTGGAGACGGTGCTGGAACTCAGCCGGAAAACGCTCCCCGCGGAAGTTGCCCGGGCTAAAGCCGGCGTCCAGAGCGCAAAAGATTCCTTGAAGGATGCGGAAAAAAATTACAGGCGCTTTGAAGAGCTGTTTGGCAAGAACGTGGTTTCGGAAAAAGAACGCGACGCCCTGAGACTGCAATATGACGTTGCGCAATCACGCCTGGCTGAAAGCGAATCCGTTCTGAAGCTTGCGCAGGGGAATCTGACCAGAATCGATGCGGTCAAACAGGATATCGACGTGGCGGCCGCACAGATCAACGCGGCTGCGGCTTCCTTAAATCAGGCGGAAATCCAGTTGAACTACACGCAATTGAAATCGCCGGCAAACGGCGTCGTCACCAGCCGCAATATCGAGCCGGGGGAAACGGTAACGCCCGGCAGGGAAGTCATTACCGTTTCCGATCTGTCCCGCGTTGATTTGAAAATCTTCGTTGATGAAACGGAAATCGGCAAGGTCAAGCCGGGGCAGAAAGTCGATGTTCAGGTTGACACCTTCCCGGGGAAAACCTACACGGGCTATGTGTCGTTTATTTCTCCGGAAGGGGAATTTACCCCGAAAGTTATTCAGACGACCAAGGAAAGGGTAAAACTCGTTTATCTGGTTAAGGTATCCATCGGCAATCCCCATCTTGAACTCAAAGCCGGCATGCCGGCAGATGCCTGGCTCAAATAGCGGAGTGCGTCCATGACCAAGGCACCGGAAAGCCCCCCGTCCATGGTGGACGTCAGAAATGTGACCATGCGCTTTAAAAGCGTCGAGGCCGTAAAGGATATTTCATTGCAGATTCCCAAAGGACACGTGCTGGGATTGGTCGGCTCCGACGGCGCCGGCAAGTCCACGCTCCTGCGTCTTGTCGCGACCATGATACAACCGACCAGCGGCAACATTTACATTGACGGTCTTCATGTCGTTACCGATAAACAAAAAATAAAAAATATCATCGGCTACATGCCTCAGCGGTTCGGACTGTATCAGGATCTGACCGTCGAAGAGAACATGGATTTCTTCATGGACATCTTTGCCGTGCCGCGGCGCGAGAGAAAAGAGCGCAAAGAAAAATATCTGGGCTTTTCCAATCTGCTGCCGTTTACGGACCGGATGGCGGGAAACCTTTCCGGGGGGATGAAACAGAAACTGGGACTGGCATGTGTGCTGGTGCATGAGCCGCAGTTGCTGATCCTGGATGAACCGACCAACGGGGTGGATCCGGTATCGCGCAGCGAATTCTGGGAGATTCTGGAAAACATGCAGAAAGAAGGCATGACGATCATGGTGTCCACCGCCTACCTCGACGAAGGAGAAAAGTGCCACAGGCTCGGACTGATGCACAACGCGATGCTTCTGGATCTGGCGCCGCCCGCCGTCATTCGCGGCGGGTATCCCACGCTGGAAGAGGCGATTATTGAACGAATCACACAAGCGGACGGAGCGCTGGCACATGACACCTTTCAACTCTGATTCCATTTCCGTCCGTCATCTGGAAAAGAGATTCGGCAATTTTGTTGCCGTCAACAAAATTTCTTTTTCCGTCAAAAAAGGCGAGATCTTCGGATTCCTCGGCTCGAACGGCTCGGGCAAGTCCACAACCATCCGGATGCTCTGCGGCATCATTACACCGACATCCGGCAGCGGCACAGTCGCCGGACATGACATCGTCACCGAGGCGGAAGACGTCAAACAATCCATCGGCTATATGTCTCAGAAATTTTCTCTTTATGAAGATTTGACGCCTTTCGAAAATCTGCGTTTTTATCTGGGCGTGTACAATGTTCCTCCCCCGCAATGGCGCGAGCGCATTGACTGGGTGCTGAACATGACCCGTCTGCAGGACGCGCGCGACCGGAAGACCCGGGAGCTTCCGCCGGGCTGGCGTCAACGTCTGGCGCTGGGCTGTTCGCTTTTGCACAAACCGGACATTCTGTTTCTGGACGAACCGACGTCGGGCGTGGATCCGGTCACCCGCCGGCACTTCTGGAGTTTCATCAGGAAACTGGCCGAAGGCGGCATGACCGTTTTTGTCACCACGCATTACATGGATGAAGCGCGTTTCTGCGAACGAATCGTGATGATCAATGAAGGGCTGATTGTGGCGGCGGGAACCCCCGCCGACATTATTGCCGGAGCCTGCCCCGGCGCGGCGGACGCCGATCTGACAGACGCGTTTATCAAAATCATGAAGAGAGACAAAGCATGAAGTTCATCCGACTCAAGGCCATCATCCGCAAGGAATTTTATCACCTGATCCGTGATTACCGCAGCCTTTATCTGGCTTTTGCCATTCCGCTTATCCTCATTATTTTGTTCGGTTACGCGCTGAGCCTGGATGTGGATAATGTGGAAACCGTCTTCATTGATTACGACCACAGCGACCTCAGCCGGGATTTCATCCGCAAACTCGACGCCTCTTCCTATTTTCATGTTTCGGGCATGCTGCCGTCAACAAAGGATGTGGTTCGTTATCTGGATGAGGACCGCGCCCGGCTGGCCATTGTCATCCCGCCGGATTTCAAAAAAAACATCGGCGCCGACCGGGAAACGCCGCTGCAGATTATCATCGACGGCAGCGATCCGACCTTCGGCAACATCATGCGCGGCTACATCAGCGCCTTTGTCGAACAATACAACCGGAAGCTCCTGATGGACTTTCTCAACCGGCAGGGACAGGAGCACATCAACCCTCCCGTGGATGGACGAATCCGCATCTGGTTCAACGAAGACATGGAAAGCCGCAATTTCATTATTCCGGGAATCGTCGCGGTGATCATCATGATCGTCGGCGCGCTGTTGACGTCCCTGGTCATTGCGCGTGAATATGAAAACGGCACCATGGAGACCCTGAAATCTCTGCCGGTCCGTGCCGGAGAATTGCTGCTGGGCAAAGCGCTGCCCTATTTCTTCATCGGGTTGACCGACGTGCTGATTGCGATTCTGTTGAGCCAACTGCTGTTCGGCATCGTGATGAAGGGCAGCTTCTGGCTGATGATTCTATCGTCTTCACTGTATTTAGGCGTCGCGCTGTCGCTGGGGCTTTTGATTTCCAATGTGACCCAATCGCAGTTGCTGGCCAATCAGATTGCGATCATGGCAACGTACTTGCCGTCGTTTCTGCTTTCCGATTTTGTTTTTCCCATCGTCAATATGCCGGCCGTCATCCAGGCCATCACCTTCATCACGCCGGCGCGATATTTCATTGACATCCTATCCGGGATTTATCTGCGCAATCTCGGATTTGCCTACTTGTGGCCGAGCATGCTGGTGTTGCTGCTCATGTTTATTGTCCTGACATCAATGAATTACAGACTGCTGAGAAAGGAAGGGCTATGAACTGGCTGAGAATCAGAGAGCTGGTCCGCAAGGAATTCATTCAGCTTTTCAGCGATAAACGCAACCGCGCGCTCATGGTGGTTTTTCCCTTCATCATGATGCTGGTGTTCGGTTACGTCGTCAATTACGACATCCGGAACGTCCGGATGGCGGTGCTGGATTATTCCAAAACCCATGAGAGCCGTTCGCTGATTAAAAGTTTTGAAGGCGGCAACATCTTCCACGTGACGCACAACGTCATCCATGACCGGCAGATGACGGAACTTCTCCTCCGGCAAAAAATCGATATGGGAATCAAGATCAGCCATGATTTTGCATCGGTGATCCGCGCGGGACAAACGGCGCCGGTTCAGTTGCTTGTGGACGGTTCGATGAGCAATATGACGTCCATCCGGGTGGCGTATACCGCGACGATTCTGGAGAAATTCAACCGCGAAGAATTGCGCAGGCTTTATCCCATGGATATGCGTTACGGGCGGGTCGATGCGCGCATCCGGACCTGGTACAATCCCAATCTCGACAGTCAGTTCTTTTTTGTTCCCGGCATCGTCGCATTTCTGATCATGCTGACAAGTTTCATCTTTACGTCCATAGCCATCATCCGGGAAAAGGAGGACGGCACCATGGAGCAGCTGATTGTCACCCCGATCAGATCCTACGAGTTTATCATCGGCAAAACCATTCCCTATATCCTCATTGCGCTTTTGCAACTGTTTGCCGTAACCGGCGTTGCCGTCTACTGGTTCGAGATTCCCTTTAAAGGCAGTTTTCTGCTGCTCTTGCTGGCCGCCTGTTTGTTTTTGTTGAGCACACTGGGCATCGGACTCTTCATTTCGACCATCTCCTCGACCAAACAGCAGGCCATGATGACGGCCTTCTTTTTCGTGGTGCCGTTTTTTATGCTCAGCGGGTTCGTGTTTCCCATTGCCAATATGCCCGACCCCGTGCAATGGATGACGTACCTCAATCCGTTGAGATTTTTTCTGGTCATCATCAGGAATATTTTTCTGAAAGGCGTTGGATTCGATGTGCTCTGGCCGCAATACCTGGCGTTGACCATTCTGGGAGCAATTGTTTTTACCGGCGCCATTGCCCGTTCTAAAAAACGTCTGGATTAGTGAAGCGTTCTCATATATTATACGCTCTCAACGTCACACCTCTTATTTTTTCCGCCCCGGGTGGAAGGGAATTCAAGGGAGGGGGAATTCATGCTCAAGGTTGTCGCGGATCAAAAAGCCATCAAAAAATATGCCGGACTTTTCAATAAAAAGTTCAAACCGTCTGTCGCCGCAACGATCAAGGTCAAGCTTGGTCATCAGGGAGCGAGTTTTCCGGCCCGGGTGCTCTGGTTGCAGGAACTGGGCATCTGGAAATTTTCCCAGGCTGTCAAAGAGGTTCGCTACTGGAACGCCTTCGGCCTGGATAAGCCCGGAGCGGCCAGCGTGCTGTCCATTGCCTCTGAAATCAATTTCCCTTGGAATCAGATCGACCGGAAGATGGGCGGCGCCTTTGCCGAGGATCACTGGGGAAACGTCTTTGTCATTCACCGCGGGAAGATCGGCGGCGGGAAAAAAGGCATCGGCAAATCGCTTTTTGAACAAAATTACCGCGGCGTCTGGTCATTTATGGAGGATGGAGACACCATCAGTCAGGTGGCAGTCATCGGTAATCTCCAATCAGAACGATTCGCCCTTCAGACGGCACAGTTTGTAAAGAAAATTGAAATAATGAAAACATCCGCCGCCGAGTCGGCGCAAACGGAAATGGATTTTGCGGAAATCAGTTTTCGGGAAGACCTGATCGGAAGCGAATCGCCGCTGCCGGAGGATGAAATCATCTTTGCCTGCGACCACGATCTGGTTGTCAGCCGCCTGGCCGCCGAGCTCCAGCGGCTGAAATTCAAAACGGGCAACGATAGCGAAAGCGAGCTCTTTGCCGTTGATACATCGGGAAACAGAATATCCCATATTTTTGACGTGGTGACCGATGCCAAAGAAAAAAACGTGATGGCCGCCGCCGGTCGATTAATGTTGCAGACATCGGCAGGCGCGTTGAACCCTCTTCCCGTTTTGGTGTTGCCGGACGATATCATGAATCATTACAAATCGGATTTGAGACGAATCCACATTTGCGTTATCGGTTTTCACTGGCAGGACACACAGGCGGTTTTTTCCGGACTGGAGAAAATCAGCATCCGCTAAGATCGTCGTCCGGCATGTTGATTTTTTAAAATGAATTGGATTGAGGTCTAACGCGGAAAAGATAATGCCCCTGCGTCAGATGTTTTACGCCGCATCCGGCTTGGGGGACTCCTTTGCCTCCTGCGAATCCGCATGTTCACGGGCGATGTTTCTGAACTGTTCATGAATTTCCAGAAACGCGTCCACCATGTCGGGATCAAAGTGCTTCCCTTTTGCGTTGACGATAATCTCCACAGCCTCGGCATGCGGATAGGCTTCTTTATAGACCCTTTTGCTGATCAGGGCATCATAGACATCCGCCAGCGCCATCAGTCTTCCGCTGATGGGAATGGCATCCCCTTTGAGGCCCTGAGGATAGCCGGAGCCGTCCCATTTTTCATGGTGCGTATAGGCGATCTCTTCGGCAATGTTTAAGAATGAAATTTTACCGAATTGCCGGACGGAGGATCGGATCAGGTTGCGGCCATTGGTGGTGTGTGTCTTGATAATTTCAAACTCTTCGCCCGTCAATTTGCCCGGCTTGAGCAAAATTTTATCGGGAATCCCGACCTTGCCGATATCGTGCAGGGGAGCTGATTTATCGAGCATCTCAATGTTCTCGTCATTGAGAAAAGTTCTGTACTTATCCCGGTGCTTCATGTGATCGGCCAGCAGCCTGACATAAAGTCGCGTGCGCTTGATATGGCCGCCCGTTTCCTGATGGCGGTGTTCCGTCAAATTGGCCAGGCTCTCGATGGTGATATCCTGTGTCAGAAGCAGTTCCTGCATATGGGCCAGATTTTTTTTCTCCTCCATCCGGTATTTTAATGCGGTCAGAAACATGTAGTTGCAGATAACCGACGCAATGGGAAACGCGGTGGCCACAAAAAAACCCATCCGGAAGAAAACCTGATGGGTCGTCATCCATAATCCGCCGGCAAAAAGCAGCATGGCAACAAAACCGGTGGCGGCTTTCTGGTAGCTGATCAACAGGCTCATGGCCAACCCCGACACCATAACCAGCAGGAGGATAAAGCCATTGGACCAACCGGGCAGGGAGATGAAATCCCCTTTCAGAAGATTGTCGACAGCCGTGGCATGCACCTCGACCCCCGGGAATACGGGACCCAGCGGGGTGTTCAATAATTCTTTCAGGCCGACCGCCGATGTGCCGACAAACACGATCCGGCCCCGCAACCGTTCCGGCGACACGTTGTTATCCAGAATATCCGCTGCCGATACGTACTCGTATTTTTGCGCGGAACTCCGGAACTTGATCAGCATCTGGCCGTGCCGGTCAACGGGCACGGCGTTGCCCCGGTAATGGATGGATTGCAGATGATTGCGGTCTTTTTTCAAAATGACATGGTTTTCGTTTTTAAGTTTCAGCACGGTGGCGAGGGCCAGATTGGGATAAAGCTGTCCGTGATACTGAATCAGCATGGGCAGACGCCGCAGCACGCCGTCACTATCAGGACTGAAGTTGAAAAAGCCCGACGAGCTGACCTTGTCCGACAGCATGGGCAAATTGCACAGCACGCCCGTACTCACCGGAATTTCCGTATGGGCGTTTTGATTCACGTCATCATTTATGTATGACGATTTGACGGGATGCAGAACACAGCGATCCGACCCTTTCTTCAGCTCGTCGAAGTGAAAGATCGTGCCGAGGACAAAGGGCCCTCCGGCCAGAGTCTGAGCAAGAATCTGATCGTTGTCCTTCAGACTCCGGGGCAGTCCGTGAAGATCAATTTTAATCCTGTAGACGTCGCCCAGATCTTTCAGCAGCGGTCCCGCTGACGTTCTGTCCGGCTCGGCAAAAACAATGTCGAGGCTGATGATGTCCGGTTGCATGGCGATCACCTTGTCCAGCAGTCCGGCCACGCGGTACCGGGGCCAGGGCCATTGCCCGTAGCGGCTGAGACTTTTTTCATCGAGGTCCACGATGACCAGTTTGCTGCTGGCGTTATTGTTCGGAAATTTTGCCAGAAGAAAATCGTACTCCAGATAATCAAGCCGCTGCATCAAATTCGGTTTGAAGGCAAAGATGACCGCAAAGCACAGGGTGCAGAGGATCCCCCAGATCAGAATACGCCGTCTTTCCGGTTTGCTGGTTGTGATCGCGGGGTCCGTTTGATTTTTGTCCGATGCTTGCTTCATGAATGATCAGTGCGAATGCTGTTTATCGGATGGTGACCTCGACTCTCCGGTTTTTAGGTTCCGCAACTTCATCAGCGGTTTTAATCAGGGGATTTCCTTCCCCGTGCGAGGTCACGGTGATGTGGGCAGGCACGGCGCCCTGGGCCTCGAGGATTTTAAAAATAGCCTGAGCCCTTTCCAGCGACAAGGTGTAGTTGTAGTTTTTTTCGCCGACCGTATCGGTATGGCCTGAAATCACAATATCTGTCGATTGCCTGCTTTGTATGGTCTGAAAAATGTCCGGCAGAACCGCCCGGGACTCATCGGTCAGCTGGTCCGAATCCGGCATAAAATGCAGGATGAATTTCACCGGCGGCAGAGGTTCGGCAGCCAGAGCGTCGGCAAAAGTGTCCTGGATTTCCTCGGCGCTCATGGTCTTTACCTTACCCGGCGCTGTTTTCAAATCCGCGACCCTGACCGATTGATTTTTTTCGTTCAAAATCTGCTGTCCGCCCTCGTTGGCCACCACCAATTGTCCGACATGGCCGTCAGGATCCGGAATTAATACAACCGTGCTCCGGACCGCGCAGCCCGCCAAAACAAGGACAAGCCCCAAACAGAATACTGTTCCGATTAATTGCTTCATGTCCGCCTCCATCATCAGAAATGTCCGGCAAATCGCCGTCCGGCGAAAAGCGTGTGATTGAAAATCGTATCACCATGCGTTACGGGCAACCATCCACCTTAACCAGGAAATGTGTGCCGCGGATACCGATGGTCGCTTCAGGCGTCCGGAACTTGACCGATTCCGGAGACTGGTGACCGATAATGCCTGAAAGATAAGACGCGGTCCCTCTCACCATTCGCGCAATCATGGAAAACACCCCTTTTTCGGGGGCAAACACATATTGGTCAATCACGATTTCGCTGTCCGGCCCCAAAGACAAGATAGTATTGTCTTCAAAAATGATTCCCACAGAGCTTGACGCGCCCGTGCGTATGGTGTCATTTTGGAAAAGCCTGTCGCCGACGGCAACGGGCATTTGCCTGCCGTCGCGGACGACAAAAACAGAGCCTTTGCTTGTTTTGGTTTTTCCTACAGGCGATTCCTCCGGCATGGCGATGCATGGCAGCAGAAACATCATGGCAAGACAAAGGATCAAGATTCTTTTCATAGGTAGACTCCCTTATGGTTGACGTTGCGGGGCACCCGTATCACATTCGGAGGATCGCCCTCCGGATGTCTCTTTTTCCTTCGATGGAAGGTGTGTTTTTTTACAAATTATGTATATCATAACAGCCCCCCTTAAAAAAGAACAATCTTTAATCCCTATAGACCGATAACTGTTTGCATTAATAAAGTTATCGGTTTTCATCGGACGTAAGGAGAAGCTGTTTTCCCGGTCCCGTAAAAATCAAATATGCCGGCAATTTTTTTGCAACCATTCATTAAACACCTGAAACAACATTTCTATTGACAAAATCATGGGGTATAATTATGATGCAGTTAAAATTGATATCAAGAGATTTTTGATGAAGAAAGATATTCGTGCCATCATTATTATCAATATTATAATTAGCTTCTACATAGGAGGCCGGGGCGCGGTATAGTATCAGCTCGAAATCAACAAAATTCAAATCCGCTGCCAGGCAAACCCGGCAGCGGATTTTTTTTAGGAGAGGGGACGATGAAAAATAAAATACTGGTTTACGATACAACCTTGCGGGACGGCACGCAGGGCGAGCAGACAAATTTTTCCGCGGAGGAAAAACTGCGCATTGCCCAGCGCCTGGATGATGTTCATTTCCATTATATTGAAGGCGGCTGGCCGGGGTCCAATCCCAAAGACGCGCGTTTTTTCGAAATGGCAAAAAACGCCGCATTTAAGAATTCGCGGCTGACCGCCTTCGGCAGCACGCGCCGCGCGCATACCAAAACCGAATCGTGCCCGAATTTAAAGGCTTTGATCAAGGCCGGAACGCCCGCATGCGCCATTGTCGGGAAATCGTGGGACTTGCACGTCACCGATATTCTCAAGACAGACCTCAACGAAAATCTGGCAATGATTGCCGATTCCATCGCCTATCTGAAATCCATGGACAAAGAAGTTCTCTTTGATGCCGAACATTTTTTCGATGGCTATAAGAACAATTCCCGGTATGCCACCCGGGTGGTGAAAACGGCGCTGGCCGCCGGAGCCGATTTTATCGTCCTTTGCGATACCAACGGCGGATGTCTCCCTCATGAAATTTGTGCCCTGGTGAAGAGAATTTCCGCGCATGTTCCTTTTGAGAAAATGGCCATTCATGTACACAATGACGGCGGTCTTGCCGTTGCGAATACCCTTGCCGCCGTTCAGAAAGGTGTCGCGATGGTTCAGGGAACGGTCAACGGTTACGGTGAACGATGCGGTAACGCTGATTTGATTGCGGTGATTGCCAATCTGCAGTTAAAGATGGGGAAAAAATGTCTGCCGCCGGAATCCATCAAACAACTGACGAATCTGTCTCATTATATCAGCGATGTGGCCAATGTGCCGCCGCTGAATTCCCGGCCGTTTGTCGGGCGCAGCGCGTTCGCGCACAAAGGCGGCGTTCATGTCAGCGCCGTGGTGAAAAATTCTGCCGCCTACGAACACATTGAGCCGGAACTCGTCGGCAATCACCGGCGCGTGCTGATGTCCGACCTGGCGGGAAAAAGCAACGTGGAATATAAAGCGAAAGAACTGGGCATTGATCTGGAGAAAAACGACGCCGTTGCCAAAAAGATCGTGCATGAAGTCAAGCTCATGGAAGACCGCGGATTTCAGTTTGACGCCGCGGACGGTTCGCTTTCTCTGCTGATCAAGAAAACCATCGGCGAATTTGTCGCGCCGTTCAATCTGGAAACCTTCAGCGTGATTACGTCGCGCAAGGAAAACAATCCCTGTCTGTCTCAGGCGACCATCAAGATCTCGGTGGCCGGCGAAGAGGAGTTGACGGCCGCGGAAGGAAACGGCCCGGTCAATGCGCTGGATCACGCCCTGCGCAAAGCGCTGACGAAATTTTATCCGCAAATCAAAAATATGCGCCTGGTGGATTTCAAGGTGCGCACGCTGGAAGGGTCGGAAGGCACCGGCGCGGGTGTCCGGGTGCTCGTGGATTCAACCGACGGCGAAGACGTCTGGAGCACCATCGGCGTCTCCGAAAATATCATCGAGGCCAGCTGGCAGGCGCTGGTGGACAGCATTCAATACAAGCTGAGCAAGGAGAACAATCTCAACAGAAGATGATGCTCAACCTTCTTTGGGCTTTCGTGTCGGGCGCGGTGCCGCGCGGAACAGACAACCGGGGATGATCACAAATCCTGCATGGCGGACGTCCCGTGAAGCTTCCGTTGCGCAAGAACCTTTTTTGGTATATGAGTTTCTTCAAGGTTCAAAAGGGACGGACAGAGAATGCTTTTTTCCATCAACAGCCAGAATCCGCAAATGCGCCTGATCAAGAAGGCCGCCGATATTCTGCGCGACGGCGGCATCGTCATTTATCCTACCGACACGGTTTACGGTCTGGGCTGCGATTTGTCCAACAAAAAAGGGATTGAAAAAATTTACGAACTGAAACGGAGAAACCGAAAGCAACCGTTAAGCTTTGTCTGTTCCGATCTTAAACATATCAGCGAGTACGCCAAAGTAACCGATTACGCCTATAAAACCATGAAAAGGCTTCTGCCGGGAGCGTACACCTTTATTTTGGAGGCCTCCAGGCTGGTCCCAAAAATTATTTTGCCTAAACGGTCAACAACGGGTATAAGGGTACCCGACAATCAGATTTGTCTGGCGCTGGTCCGGGAACTCGGACAGCCCATTATCAGCACCAGCGTGAAAACGGAAAAGGGAGAAACTCTGGGCGACCCTGCTGTCATTAAGGAATATTTCGGTAAAACAGTCGATCTGATTATCGACGGCGGTATCATTGTGCCGGAACCGTCAAGCGTCATCAGCCTGGTGGATGACAATATCGACATCATAAGAAAAGGAAAAGGCGATATAAGCGCTTTTCTCTAAATATAAAACGCGGAACGGAATTTTAACCTGCAGATGTTTAAATGCGCTGCCGGAGCGCGGGTGCGCGCAAAAAAGCCGCCGCAAAAAGGACATTTATGAAACATATTATGCTCGTTAACGCTGTTCATAAAGAACAGAGACGGATGGCTACGGTTAACGAAAAGGGAATTCTGGTCGATTTCAATATTGAAATGCCGACCAAGGAACCGATCACCGGCAACATTTACAAAGGCAAGGTTCTGAAAGTTGAACGCGGCCTGCAGGCCGCCTTTGTGGATTACGGCGGCAGCAAAGACGGTTTTCTTCCCCTCAAGGACGTCAGTCACGACTATTTCACCGAACCGGAAAAAGGACAATCCAACGGCAAACCGGCTTTAAAAGTCGGACAGGAAATCATCGTGCAGGCCGTCCGGGAAGCCATCGGCAACAAGGGGGCGCTGCTCACGTCCTACATTTCCCTGCCCGGACGATATCTGGTTTTGCTGCCCAACAAACCCGGCAGCGGCATTTCCCGCAAAGTGGAAGATGAGGAAGACCGCCAGAAAATCAAAAATATGATGAAGCAGATAAAAATCCCCGAAACGATGGGATTTATCGTCCGGACGGCGGGCTACAACCGGACCAAGCAGGAGATCTCCCGCGACTATCAGCATCTGGTTCGTCTCTGGAAGGAAATCAACAAAAAGGCGAAAAGCATCGGCAAGACCTCCATGATTTATCAGGAAACGGATTTCGGCGTGCGCAGTATCCGCGATTACCTCACATCGGAAATCGAAGAAATCTGGGTGGATGATCTGGAGACATTCCGTAAGATGCGCGCCTACCTGAGGGCCATCTCGCCGCGTTACATCAAACTGCTCAAGCATTACAAGGAGAAGACGCCGCTTTTCGACCGCCACAATCTGGAAGATCAAATCCGCGTCATCTATCAGGAACGCGTGGAACTGAAATCCGGCGGACACATCGTCATCAACCCGACGGAGGCCATGATCACGATTGATGTCAATTCCGGCCGCGGCTCCAACAAGAAAAATATCGAAGAAACCGCTTTTAAAACGAATATTGAAGCCTGTGAAGAAATTGCCCGGCAGCTCAGGCTACGCGACCTCGGCGGGCTGATCGCCATCGATTTTATCGATATGATGGATAAAAAACATATCGCCGAGGTGGAAAAATCCTTCAAGAAGGCGCTGAGCATCGATAAGGCCCGCATTCAGCTTTCCCGGATTTCCAAGTTCGGAATCCTCGAATTATCCCGGCAGAAAAAACAATCGACCATTCAGGAAATCAGCTACATGAAGTGCCCGTATTGCAAAGGGAGCGGCTTGCGTCCTTCTCTGGAATACGCGGCGCTGGGGGCCTTTCGGAAAGTCGAATCGGAAGCTGTCAAAGGGCTCTGCTGCGAATTGAAAATAAACCTTCCCCATGAGATCGCCGATTACCTGCTCAATCGCAAGAGAAGCGAACTGCTTGATCTGGAATCGTCATTTGATGTCACGCTGACGATTTGCGGGAATTCTGAAATTCCCTGGGATCGGGTGGACATTCAGCAGATCGCGAAGGAGCACATTGACAGCGCCGACCATCCGCAAGAGGCGGATGAGCCCAAGGGACAGGAGGCTCCGGCAACCGCCGAGGAGGAAAAGGCTGTGCCCGGCGGGGAAAAACCCGCCAGAAAAAGAGGACGGCGCAGACCGCGTCATAAAAAAAGGAAGCCCGCTGAATCAGCACCTGCCGGTGTTTTGCCGGATAACGTCTCCGATGGCGCCGCCGAGGACGGGTTATCAAACCTGCTGATCATACAGCCGGCGGAAAACCAAAAAGACGCCGCTTCTGAAAAGAAAGCCTCTCCGGACGACCCTGCGGCCGCGCCGGAGGACCATAAATAACAAACTTGCGAAGATTACGTTCCTTTAGACAGTTCTCTGGAGCGCCGGGTGGCTGCCGTCACGGTCGCGGCAAGAATCGCGTGAATATTTTTCGATTCCATCACGTTCAATCCGGCGAATGTCGTGCCGTTGGGCGATGTCACCATGGCCCTGAGCTCCGCCGGTTCCTTATCGCTTTCGATGCACAGACGCGCAGCTCCCAGCATGGTTCGCGTCGCCAGTTTTTTCGCCAGATCCCGGGATAATCCGTTTCGGACCCCGGCGTCAATCAACGCCTCGATGATCAGAAAAAAATAGGCGGGGCCGCTGCCGCTCAAGCCGGTCACCGCGTCCATGAGTTTTTCCTGCACTTCCACGCTGATGCCCACGGCATTGAAGATCGTGCGCGCGATCCGGAGGTCACCCGCTTTGGCATGGCGGCCGGCGGCCACTGCCGCGGCTCCTTCACCGATAAGCGCCGGCGTATTGGGCATCACTCTGACCACACGAATTCCTTTGCCCAGATGCGTCTCGATAAACTTTGTCGTGATACCGGCGGCAATCGAAATCACCACCTTCGACTTATCCATAGACGATTTAATGTCCGCCAGCGTCGCGGCCATATTTTGCGGTTTGACGGCAAGAATAACAATGTCGGATTCGCCCGCCGCCCGCGGATTGTCGGACGAGGTCTTGATCTTCAGGGACGACCGCAGAACCTTGAGTCTCGAGGCATCGATATCGGTAACGTGAATGTTTTTGGCGGAAATGATTTGACGGCTCACCAGGCTCCGGGCGATGATACCGCCCATTTTACCGCCGCCGATGATCACCGCTTTTTTATCCTTCAACATACGCTCAATGCCTCCATGCCTTGGTATGCCGTTCATTATCCTGCTTACGCCGGTCAGGTCAAGCGGTTTATCATGATAGCCAAACTTCAGAAATGGAGTGTGCCGAAGTTTGTCCCTACCGCCTGAAGGTGGCGGGATAGTGAACCTGTGGATCCCGAATGGGATCCCAAAGAGAACTATCCCCGAAGCTGAGCTGAGCGGGATAGTTCGCGCTAAGATTTTCCGGGCACTTCGTTTCGGCGCAGTGCCCTTCAGGGTAAAAATCAAGGCTCATTAAATTATCCCGCGCAGCGGAGGGCGGCAAATCCATGATTCTTCCGTTGCATTCGATTTTGTTTTTGTGATAGTTAACGGGTGAAAGGGTGACGGCATGCTCAAATATTTTTATATCGAATCAACGAAGATTTCCTGCTGGACCAATACGGAGAATGTTGACGCGCAAAAAAATAATCTGGTTTTTATTCATGGCTCCGGCGGCAATCACAGCATCTGGTCTCATCAGTACGGCAAACTGCACAAACGATATAACATCGCCGCTGTCAATCTTCCGGGGCATGGTCCTTCCGAAGGTGACGGCGAGCAGACGATTCAAAACTACTGCGACTGGATGAGAAAAATCCTTGCGGCGCTCGGTCTGACAAAACCGGTGCTGGTGGGACATTCGCTGGGCGCGGCCATCGCGCTGGATTTTGCCCTGCGCTATCCTTCGGATATTGCCGGCATTGTCTGTATCGGCGCGGGATTGAAGATGCCGGTGAATGCTTTCTTCCTGGAGTACCTGCAGACCCATCCGCCGGATATACCGGCTGAAATCATCGACCTGATCTGCAAATTTTCACTGGCCAAAGAAAATCGCGAAAGGCTTTCCGGGCCTCTGCGCAAAAGCCTTGCGCTTTCCCGGGTGGATGTTTTATACGGCGACCTGCTGGCCTGCAACACGCTGGACTTATCGCACGACGCAGCCAGGATCAGCGTTCCCGTATTCATCGTTTGCGGTGCGGAAGACAAAATGACGCCGCCGGATTTATCGCGGGCGCTTGCCCGACAGATCGGCGGGGCGAAACTGTCCATGATTGAAGGCGCCGGTCATACGGTGATGATTGAAAAACCTGTGGAATTCAACAATGCTCTGGAAAAATTTGCCGAATCCGTTTTCCCGGCTTCGACGCCGTTAAAAAATTAAATGACAGGAGACGCGTTATGTTTGTTTTGAGCAATTTTATCATCGCTGTGGCCAAAGTCGCCGATATTGTTTTGACGGTTTACATGTGGATCATTATCTTCCGTGCCCTGATCTCCTGGGTCAATCCCGATCCCTACAACCAGATCGTGATCTTCCTGTATCGCATCACGGAACCCGTTCTGGCGCCGATACGACGACTGATTCCCATGCGCAATCTCGGGATGGATTTTTCACCCGTTATTGTTTTACTGATCATCATGTTTCTGAAATATTTTCTGGTCGAAGTACTGATTCAAGCGGCACAGCGAATGTAATTTTTTTGAAACACTATTTATGAAGGCACCATGATCCATCTGACGGAATCAAAAAAAGGGCTGACATTCGATATTCATGTGACGCCGCACGCCTCCCGCGCAGAAATCACAAGCATTCAGGACGGTGCTTTTAAAGTCCGGGTGACGGCGCCTCCCGTGGAGGGCGCGGCCAATGAGGCCTGTATCAAGCTGCTGGCCCAGGAACTGGGGCTGAAAAAAAGTCAGATGGAAATTGTGGCCGGCGCTAAATCAAGAAAAAAAACCGTGACGGTTAAAAACATCAGCAAGACCGATCTGGAGTCAAAGATCAACGGTTTTCTGAAAGCAAACAAAATCTGCGAGCAGAAAAGTCTTTTGGAAAACCTGTAAAGGATCAAACAACAAACAAATCTCTATGACAAAAACAAATCGTTCGGAAAATTCCCAGGTCGCCAGGGCTGCCGGCATTGTCGGCGCCGCCACCATGGTCAGCCGCGTTTTCGGACTGGCACGCGATATGGTCATTGCCGCATTTTTCGGCGCCAGCTGGATGACGGACGCCTTCTGGGTCGCCTTCCGCATCCCCAACATGCTCAGGCGCCTTCTGGGTGAAGGATCGCTGACGGTTTCGTTTGTTCCTGTCTTTACCGAATATCTGGAGAAGAAAACAAAAGAACAAGCCCTCGAACTGGCTTATAACGCTATTACCCTTCTTTCCATCATTCTCGCGGTCATTTCGGTGTTGGGAATTATTCTGTCGCCGCTGATTGTCGGGCTCATCGCGCCCGGTTTCATTTCCGAACCGAAACAGTTCGCGCTCGCGGTTTTCTTAAACCGTCTGATGTTTCCCTATATATTTTTTATCGCCCTGGTGGCCTTATGCATGGGAATTCTGAATTCCTTCCGGCATTTTACGGCTCCCGCGCTGTCTCCGGTATTGCTTAACATCGCCATGATCGGGGCGGCCTTTTTTTTGCGGCCTTTTTTTGCCGAACCGATCACATCGCTGGCGATCGGTGTTTTGATCGGCGGCGTGTTGCAGTTGGCCATGCAATGGCCTTTTTTAAGGAAATTCGGCGTCAAATTAAAGTTCCGTTTCAATCCGAAACACCCCGGCATTAAACAGATAGGCGTGCTGATGATACCGGCCATTCTCGGCGCCGGAGTATCCACCATTAATGTTTTCGTGGGAACGATTCTGGCTTCTCTGCTGCCCGGCGGCTCCGTAACGTACCTATTTTACGCCGACCGGATTATGGAACTTCCGCTGGGAATTTTCGCCATTGCCATCGGAACGGCGACGCTGCCCAGTTTTTCCAAACATGTCGCCGCGGGAAACATGGACGAATTAAAATCCGGTATTTCCTTTTCCCTGCGGCTGATGCTTTTTCTGACCATTCCGGCAATGGCCGCCCTGATGGCGCTGAATCTGCCGATCATTTCTGTTTTGTTTCAGCGCGGCGCTTTTGATGTGACCTCCGCTGTTTATACGGGACAGGCACTGTTTTGTTACGCTCTGGGGCTGTGGGCTTTTTCCGTTCTGCGTGTTTTTGTTTCCTCTTTCTATTCCCTGCAGGATTCCAAGTGGCCGATGAAAGCGGCCGTGATCGCGCTGATTGTCAATGTCGTGGCCAGTCTGATCTTGATGTATCCTTTGAAACACAATGGCATCGCGCTGGCCAGTTCCATCGCTGCAACCGTCAACGTTCTGGTTCTGACGATTGTTCTGAAAAGAAAAATCGGGAAATTTCTGGACCGCGCTTTTTATTATTCTGTTTTCAAAATCATCCTGTCCTCCGTGTTGATGCTTTTCGCGATCGGGGTGATGGAGTATGTCATCCCCTGGAACACCCATGCCGGCTTCAAGGCAAGACTGCTTTATCTCTCGGTTGCGGTCACGGCCGGAGCGGCAACATTTTTCATCAGCGCCTACCTGCTTAAAAGTCCGGAAATGCAGGCCTTCGCCAATATCGTCAAAAAGAGGTTGTCCCGTCCCTGATCTTGAATCCCCTGACAAAATTATTGACTTCAACATCCCAAAGTGATAGGAAATTCAGTCTTTTAAAAGACATGGCAAGTAAAAACGTGCAGGTTTAATTTATGTTAGATATCAAGTATTTAAGACAAAACATCGATTTTGTCCGCGGGAAGATGGATGAGCGGGGCCAAAAAATCGATTTCGACCGTTTTTTGAATCTGGACGCCAAGAGGCGCGATATTCTGCAGGCGGTAGAAACGCTCCGCAACGAACGCAACAGTGTTTCCAAGCAGGTCGGTGAGCTCAAGAAGAAGAAAGAAGATGCTTCCGCGCTGATCGAAAAGATGAGCGAGGTGTCGGCCCGAATAAAAGAATATGACGAGAGCCTGCGCCTGACGGAGGAGGAACTCAACGCCTTCGTCATGATTGTGCCCAATGTTCAGCACGAATCGGTTCCGCAGGGTCAGGGCTCCGAAGACAACACCGTCGTGAGGACCTGGGGTGAAAAAACAGCATTCAACTTCGAGCCGAAGCAGCATTTCGATCTCGGGGAAAATTTAAATATTCTCGATTTCGCGCGCGGCGCAAAAATCACCGGAGCGCGTTTTACGCTTTACCGCGGGGCGGGTGCCCAGCTGGAACGGGCGATTTTTAATTTCATGCTCGATCTGCACACCGAGCAGCACGGCTACACGGAAGTACTGACACCATTCATGGTCAACGCCGAAAGCATGACCGGAACCGGCCAGCTGCCGAAGTTCAAAGAAGATCTTTTTAAAATTGAAGGCATGGAATATTACCTGATTCCGACCGCCGAGGTTCCGGTCACCAATATTCACCGGGATGAGATTCTGGAAGAAGACATGCTGCCGATTTATCTGGTAGCTTATTCGCCCTGCTTCCGGGCGGAAGCCGGGTCATACGGCAAGGACACGCGCGGACTGATCCGCCAGCATCAGTTCAATAAAGTGGAGATGGTCAAGTTTTCCAAACCGGAAACATCCTATGACGAGCTGGAGAAACTGACGGCCAACGCGGAAGAAGTGCTCAAGAGGCTGGGCATTCCCTTCCGGACCGTTTGTCTGTGCACGGCGGATCTGGGTTTTTCATCGGCGAAAACGTACGATGTGGAAGCATGGCTGCCCGGACAAAATACGTATCGGGAAATTTCATCGTGCAGCAATTTTGAAGACTTTCAGGCGCGCCGCGCATCAATCCGCTTTCGCCGGAAGGAAAGCGGCAAGGTGGAATTTGTCCACACATTGAATGGTTCGGGACTGGCGGTGGGCAGAACGGTCGTAGCAGTCATGGAAAATTATCAGCAGGCAGACGGCAGCATTGTCATACCGGACACCCTGCGCCCCTATATGAGAGGTCTTGAACGCATTGTTCCTTAAGATGGTCTGAAGGATAATCGAAGGAATTTTTTAAAATCCGGAGGGATGGCCGAGTGGTCGATGGCGGCGGTCTTGAAAACCGTTGACCGAAAGGTTCGCGGGTTCGAATCCTGCTCCCTCCGCCAGAAAAAATGAAACACGCGGTAAATTTTTATCGCCGTTTTTTTAAGATAGGCCGGCAACAAAGCGGAGAGATGGCTGAGTGGTCGAAAGCGATCGCCTGCTAAGCGATTGTACGCCCTTTAAAGGTGTACCGCGGGTTCAAATCCCGCTCTCTCCGCCATTTTTTGTGAAACTCCAATGCTGAAAGCGCAGCGCAGCAGAATTGGTAAGTTAATGAGACCCAGGTTTCAGAAACAAAGTGCTCTGAAACCTGTAGGTTGAACAATCCCACATCGTGGAGGGAAATGAGGCCCAATCTTCAGAAACGAAGCGAACTGAAGATTGATGAGAATTACCCCTGACGCGTAAGCGAAATGGGGTTGTGACAGGGCCGTCGTTGATGAACGGCCTCTTGACGACCGTCTTTTAAAAATTATAAAAGCGCCCATGGCTCAGCTGGATAGAGCGCCAGACTACGAATCTGGATGTCGGAGGTTCGAATCCTCCTGGGCGCGCCA
>ERZ795048.1485-NODE-1485-length-20849-cov-5.474464_pt1 | contig 20849 bp, 19 predicted proteins | sample MGYA00375132_ERZ795048 | MGnify/ENA primary metagenome ERZ795048 (study PRJEB30177, sample SAMN05720225) | activated sludge metagenome | isolation source: Anaerobic digester | place: Hong Kong | collected 2014-12-17 ... | reverse complement strand
TACAACATTCCGGCAGGTATTCTGAAGGCCGGACAGAACACGGTTGTTGTGAGGGTGATCAGCAATACTGGCAAAGGTGGTTTTGTTCCCGATAAACCTTATGAGCTGATTGTTGATGGCGAATCGATTGATTTGAAAGGCACTTGGCATTATAGGGTAGGGGCTGAAATGGAACCGGCACCCGAGCAAACTTTTATCAGGTGGAAACCGGGTGGACTGTACAATGGAATGATTTATCCAATAAGCAATTATAATATTAAAGGTGTGTTGTGGTTTCAGGGCGAATCGAATACCGAAAAACCCGATGAATACTACGATTTAATGTCGGCCATGATAAAGTGTTGGCGTAGCGCGTTTGGGCAGGGCGATTTTCCTTTTATTTATGCCCAATTGGCTAATTTCATGGAAAGCTATGATTATCCGAGTGAAAGCAAATGGGCGCTTACCCGCGAAGCACAGCTCAAAACACTTTCGGAACCAAATACTGCTATGATTGTTGCTATTGATTTGGGCGAATGGAACGATATTCACCCTTTAAACAAGAAAGATGTGGCCAAACGCTACGCACTAGCTGCACGTAAGCTTGCTTATAACGAGCAAAATTTGGTGGCTTCGGGGCCAATTTACCAAACAATGCAAGTGAAGGGCAATAAAATTGAGATATCTTTCAGCGAAATTGGTGGTGGCTTAAGCATTGGCACGGGCGATAGTTTAAAGCATTTTGCCATTGCCGGAGCCGATCAGCAGTTTGTTTGGGCCAATGCAGTAATCAATGGTGACAAAATAATTGTTTGGAACGATAGCATACAAAACCCTGTTGCCGTTCGCTACGCTTGGGCCAATAACCCCGAAGGAGCAAATTTGTACAACAAGGAAGGCTTGCCTGCTTCGCCTTTCAGAACAGATGGCTGGTAGCTTTTAATTCTCTATTATTTGATCGGGCTTATATTTTTGCTTAGTCGCGGAAACGTTTTGTAAGCTCGTTGTAAGCATCAATTCTTCGGTCGCGAAGGAAGGGCCAAATACGCCGTACATCTTCAGAGCGTTTCAAATCGATATCGATTATTTGGTTTATTTCTGTATTGGTTGGTGCTTCGAAAAGCAATTCGCCTTGTGGGCCTGCCACAAAGCTGTTACCCCAAAAGTTAATGCCTGCACTCTGTTGGCTCGGGTCATCTTCGTGTCCTACACGGTTAACAGCAATGAGCGGCAACCCGTTGGCCACAGCATGACCGCGTTGCACGCCAATCCAAGCGTTTTTCTGGCGAAGGCGTTCGTCATCGCTGTCGCGCATGTCCCAGCCAATGGCCGTAGGGTAAATGAGCACTTCGGCGCCGGCCAAAGCCATAAGGCGTGCAGCCTCGGGATACCATTGGTCCCAACAAACCAGTACTCCCAATTTACCAAGCGAGGTGTTTATGGGTTCAAAACCCAAATCGCCGGGGGTAAAGTAGAATTTTTCGTAAAACCCGGGGTCATCGGGGATGTGCATTTTACGGTATTTGCCTGCAATTGAGCCATCGTTTTCGAATACAACAGCCGTGTTATGATACAGGCCGCTTGCCCTTTTTTCGAAAAGCGAAGTGACCAAAACAATGCCGTGCTTTTTTGCCAGTTCACCATAAAACCCGGTCGAAGAACCCGGAATGGGCTCTGCTAAATCGAAGTGGTTTACGTCTTCGGTTTGGCAAAAATAGAGGCTGTTGTGAAGTTCTTGTAAAACTACCAGTTGGGCACCTTGTTGGGCGCATTCGGCTATGCTTTCGGCTAACTTGCTTTTATTGGCCTCAATATCGGCACTGTTTGCTTGTTGTATAATGGCTGTTTTCATGTATTTTTCTATTTTAAAGTAAACCGGCAATTTTCAAAAGATTATCAAGTTCTTTTTCGGTAATATTTTCTTTGTCTGATTTGTCGAAAATCGAAAGAAGATATACTTTTTTGTTTATAATTTTCACACAGGTTATTACCCGACTGCTTCCTCTTTTTCCTTTTGATTTTGATGTAATTGATATTCTGATTTTATAACAATCTTTTCCTAATGGAGAGCCTTGTTTAGGGTCTTTTTCAAGTAAATCAATCAAAATTGCCAGATCATTTTTTAATGAATGATATTTTTTAGCTAAACGTTTTGACTGTTTCTTAAAGCTTGATGTAACTACAACATTAAAGCTCATTTAGAAAGTCTTTTGCCGATTGTAGTTCTATATCACCATTTTGGTGCATTTCAACTTCATTTAACGACTTTTTAAGATCATCAATAAACTCACTTTGTTTTTTTGAAAGACGCTCAATATTTTTTAGCCCCAAATTATGGACTAACTCTAAGAAAAAGCTAATCTTGTTGTCAGGTATATCAATTACAATTTTTTGCATAGTTCAATTTTTTATCAAAAATACACAAAAACTTATAAAAAGTGTAAAAGCATTCATTGTTCATGTGTTTTGCTACTGAATAAGTTTCCCTATTTTTGTTTTCTTATTTATACCGAAAATCAATGATCAGACTACTCAATAATTTCGATCTTACAAAATACAATACTTTTGGTTTAAAGGCTCATGCCAAGCGCTTTTTCGAGTTTACCGAGAGTGAGGAACTTTCAATTTTCTTACAACGCGAAAAACTGCCTGAGAAATATTTGATCATGGGCGGTGGTAGTAACCTGCTTTTTCAATCCGATTTCGATGGATTGGTAATTTTCCCTAATATTCCGGGTGTGGTTGAGGAGCACGAAGACCGTTCTTTTTCGTACCTCGAAGCAGGTGCAGGTGTTGAGTGGGACGAATTGGTTAGGCTTTCGGTACAGTATGGTTTGGGTGGATTGGAGAACCTGTCGCTCATTCCAGGTAAGGTTGGCGCTTCGCCTGTGCAAAACATTGGTGCTTATGGCGTTGAGGCTAAGGATCGCATCCATTTGGTTAGGGCAATTGATTTGGCAACCGGGCAACGGCTTGAGTTTACCAACGAACAGTGTCGCTTTGCTTATCGCGATTCGGTTTTTAAAAACGAGTTGAAGAACAAGCTGGTGGTAACATCGGTGGTTTTTAAGCTCGACAAGTTTCCTGAGTATAAGCTCGAATATGGTGCTTTAAAACAGGAAGTAGAGCGGCTGGGCGAAGTAAATCTTGCCAATATTCGCCAGGCTGTAATTAACATACGTGAATCGAAACTGCCCGATCCCCTAAAATTGGGCAATGCAGGCAGTTTTTTCAAAAACCCGGTAATCGATGCCCATGTTGCTCAGCAAATTATCGATAATTACGAGCGTGTGCCCCATTACCAAACGGCCGACGAAGGCAAAATTAAACTGGCTGCCGGATGGCTCATCGAGCAATGTGGCTGGAAAGGTTACCGCCATGAGAACGTGGGTGTTCATGCCGATCAGGCACTGGTATTGGTGAATTACGGTGGTGCAAAAGGTACAGAGTTGGTTCAACTGGCCAACAAAATTCAAGCATCGGTGTTCGATAAATTTGGCGTAAAACTGGAGCCCGAAGTGAATATTATAGGGGGATAATTTGTCGTTATCCAGCTTTATTTGTCGCTGAATAATTGTTCTTATTTTTTATTTGGGCGTAAAATTCGGAATATAATTCCCGATATTACGCCGATATTAGGAATTAAATTCCTAAATTTACGCCGATATTAGGAATTAAAATGAAGAACAGAAGGTTAAAATCACATATTGAACAAAGTAGTCGTTCAAAAACAGGACGGATAATTGTTTTTACAGGAGCAAGGCAAACAGGTAAAACAACATTGTCACGTCATCTGTTTCCCGATTATACTTATCTTTCAATTGATGATCCGGTGTTGCGAAACAGGTACAAGCAATTAACCGCTATGCAATGGTATTCACAATTCCCAAAAGCAATTTTAGATGAAGTGCAAAAAGAACCTGAACTTATTGAAAGCATAAAATCTGTTTATGACCAATGGCCCGAGCCAAGGTACATTCTGTTAGGATCGAGTCAGTTCCTTTTACTCGAAAAGGTTAAAGAAAGCCTTGCCGGTCGTTGTTTGATATTTGATTTGTATCCATTAACAATACCAGAGCTATGTACCAATGGTTGGGACGATGTAGTCATGAATTCAGTATTTCAAAATTTAGTTAAAGGAGATTTATCTACCGATCAGTTGCTGTCATCCTTTTTGTTTGACGAAAAAATGGTATCTAAAAATAAGGCTTGGGTACATTATTCGCAATATGGCGCTTATCCTGCTGTTGCCGATAAAGAGCTTTCTGATACTGAAAAGCGAGATTGGCTGAAAAATTATGTTCGAACTTATCTTGAAAGGGACTTGCGTGATTTGGCTTCGTTTAGAGAACTTGAACCTTTTCAAAAACTCCAACATTATTTGGCACAAAATACCGGAAATTTGGTTAATGCTTCGGCTATTGCCAATCAGATAGGGGTTAGTGCTAAGACTGTTAGTCGATATATAAATTATTTTGAGATCAGTTATCAGGCTATTTTGCTCCAATCATGGTCGCGAAATAAGAATAAACGATTGGTTAAAACCCCAAAAATACATTATCTCGACAATGGTATAGTGCAGGCAATATTGCAAAAGTATGGTTCAATTAGCGGCAACGAGTTTGAAAGTTTAGTTATTGCTGAAATGTATAAGCAATTAAAGAATATTCAAGCACCTGTTAATTTTTATCATTTAAGAACTCATGATGGTAAAGAGATTGACTTAATTATTGAGTTGCCGAATGGGTATTATGCGTTTGAGATAAAAATGACCGATAAGGTAAGGGCTTACGATGCTCGCCATTTTTCTGGATTAAGCGAAATACTTGATAAACCTTTATTGCATTCGTTCTTAATATCGAATGACTACGATACAACGCATTTCAACAACAATACTACGGCAATTAATGTTGCTTATTTTTTAGGATGATATGAATATGAATTTCAAAGTTACATCGGAATACGAACCAACGGGCGATCAGCCACAGGCCATTGAGCAATTGGCACAAGGGATCGAAAGTGCAGTGTTTGCCCAAACTTTATTGGGAGTAACCGGTTCGGGTAAAACATTTACCGTGGCCAAAGTGGTTGAGAAAGTGAACCGCCCTACCTTGGTGCTTAGCCACAATAAAACCCTTGCGGCACAGCTTTACAGCGAACTCAAACAGTTTTTCCCCGATAACCTGGTGGAATATTTCGTTTCGTATTACGATTATTACCAGCCCGAAGCCTATTTGCCGGTTTCTGATACTTATATCGAAAAAGATTTATCGATTAACGACGAATTGGAAAAGTTGCGTTTGAGCACTACTTCGGCCTTGCTTTCGGGGAGGCGCGACATTATTGTGGTTTCGTCGGTTTCGTGCTTATACGGTATTGGAAACCCCGACGATTTTCATGCCAATTTGGTTGAAGTGAAAGTAGGCCAAAAAGTAGCCCGAAATGCCTTTTTGCGTAAGCTGGTCGATGGTTTGTATTCGCGCAACGAAGTGGAATTCAATCGTGGTAATTTTAGGGTGAAGGGCGATACTGTTGATATTTTTCCGGCCTATGCCGATACTGCTTTGCGGGTGGTATTTTGGGGCGACGATATTGAAGAAATTCAGTCAATCGATCCCGAAAATGGTCGTGTTATCAGTGAATTGCAGCAAGTGATTATTTATCCGGCCAGTATATTTATCACTACTCAAACTCGTATGCAGTCGGCTATTCGATTCATTCAAGACGATTTGGTGAAACAGGTTGAATATTTCAAGGAAATAGGCAAGCCGCTCGAGGCCAAACGGATTGAAGAGCGGGTTGAATACGATCTCGAAATGATGAAGGAGCTGGGCTACTGCCCCGGCATTGAAAACTATTCGCGTTATTTCGATGGCCGTCCGCCAGGCACGCGCCCTTTTTGCCTGCTCGATTATTTCCCCGACGATTACCTGATGGTGATTGACGAAAGCCATGTGACCATTCCACAAATAAGGGCCATGTACGGGGGCGACCGCTCGCGCAAACAAACACTGGTTGAGTTTGGTTTCAGGCTGCCCGCTGCAATTGATAACCGTCCGCTAAAGTTCGAAGAGTGGGAGGGAATGATCAACCAAGTGTTGTTTGTAAGTGCAACACCGGCCGATTACGAACTTGAAAAGTCGGAAGGTGTTATTGTGGAGCAGGTAATACGTCCAACTGGTCTGCTCGACCCGGTTATCGATGTGCGCCCAAGTCATAACCAAATCGATAACCTGATGTACGAAATTCAGCTTAGGGTTGAAAAAAATGAACGGGTACTGGTAACCACCTTAACCAAGCGCATGGCCGAAGAGCTTACCAAATACCTTACGCGCATGGGCATAAAAACACGTTATATCCATTCCGATGTTGATACCATCGAAAGGGTTGAAATTTTAGAAGGTTTGCGCAATGGCGAGTTCGATGTGCTGGTGGGGATCAATCTGTTGCGCGAAGGACTAGATTTACCCGAAGTTTCGCTGGTGGCCATTCTCGATGCCGACAAAGAAGGTTTTCTGCGCTCGGAGCGGGCACTGGTACAAACAGCAGGGCGTGCTGCCCGAAACCTTAACGGGCTGGTGATTATGTATGCCGACAAGATTACACAGTCGATGCAAAAAACCATCGATGCGACCAACCGCCGGCGCGAAAAACAGCTCAAATACAACGAAGATAACAACATTACCCCGAAACAGATTGTAAAAGCCAGCCGCGAGATTATTGGTGTTGAAAGCCGACGTAAAGCTGCTGCAGCCGAACAAAAATCAAAAGCATATTCGGGCGTTGACAATGTCGATATTGCTGCCGATCCGGTGGTGAAATACATGAGCCGCAACGATTTGGAAAAAGCCATCGAAAAGGTGAAAAAGGAAATGGAAAAATGTGCCAAGGAGCTCGACTTTATTCAGGCAGCCCAATACCGCGACGAAATGTTCAAACTTAAAGCCTTGCTCGATAATAAAAAATAAGCGGGATTGCTGAAAAAGTTTATATTTGATTATTTGTGAGTTTTTTAATTGTGAGGTTTGAAGTAATGACGGTTAGGGATGAAGCCCGAGCGATACGTTTTAAATAATTTAGGCATAATTTAAAATACTATATGCAGTACCAAAGTCTTTAGAATTAGCAATTTTATTTGAGATTGGTTATTTTTGTCTAAAATATTTTTGATATGAATATTCAAACTGAAAAACTGGATTTAATTGAGTGGATTTCTAGATTAAATGATACATCAATTATTGAAAAATTAAGAGTAATCAAAAATGATTATTCGAAGTCAAAAGACTGGTGGGATTCTTTAAATAAAGAGGAATTAAAATCCATAAATAGAGGACTTAAAGATTTTGAAGAAGGTAGAATCCACTCTCATGATTCAGCCAGAAAGACTTATGAAAAATACCTATAAACTTATTTGGTCAGAAGAGGCTTTAAATAACTTAAAAGGTATTTTAAAATATCTTGAGAAACGTTAGTCGAAAAGAGAGATCAAAAGGTTTGCTCAATTACTTGACAAACAATTAGAGTTAATTAAGAATAACCCGTATTTATTTGCAGAAAGTAATAAATCAGATGGTTTGAGAAAATCTGTTTTGTCAAGACAGACATCTATATATTACAAGATAATTGATTATCAAATACGTATAATTTCATTGTTTGACAACAGACAAGACCCAAATAAGTTGTTTGATAAATGAGGCTATACCACGCATCTGCAAAATAACATTAATTAGCTGCGCTGATCAAATTTTAGTCGATTGCAATTTTTTTGCTGATAATCAAGTTTTGGATATTAATATAATCACTAATAAACTACCTTTAATCCGGTATTGAAACCAATTTTTTGAATGTTGAATATAATGACACCATATAAGCCAATACTTTTTGTTATCCTTTTCATATCATTCGTTTTTAGCGTAAATGCTCAACTTTCGTCGGGTGGCTTTCCGCTTGAATTACCCCCGTTAAAATCGCGTGCTTCAGAAACAAAGGTGATGCAAATGCCCGCATTTAAGTTGGATGAGAAACTGCTTCAACAAAAATTGGAGCCACTTGAAAAGAGTGTAAAGTTTGCCCATTCGTTTGAGGTTGAACTTACCCCCGATAATTCAGGCGAATGGTTCGAAGCCAATGGGTTTAAAATATGGCAGTTGAGGTTGAAATCGGAAGGAGCTTTGTCGGTGAACCTTATTTTCTCGAAATACTACCTGCCCGATGGCGCACGGCTGTTTGTTTCCGATCCGGCAAAAGAAGTGATTTTGGGAGCCTTCACATCAAAAAACAATAAACCATTTAAAAAACTGGCCATTTACCCATTGCCGGGCGATGAACTGGTTTTACAATACGAAGAGCCTGTTGATGCTGCTTTTTGTGCCGAATTGGAAATCTCAAAAATCAATCACGATTTTTTGGGCGTAGTGCCCTTAAAAAACCGATGGAAGCGTCGCCCTTCGGGGGATTGCAATGTTGATGTGAATTGCGAAAGGGAGTCGGGTTTGATTGAACAAAAGCGTGCCGTTTGCCGCATTTTAGCCGACGATGAGCTGGGTACGGCTACTTTGCTGAACAATACTGCTGCCGATGGAAAACCGTACATGATTTCAGCCTTTCATGTGTTTGATAGTACTGCAGTTGCCCAAATTACACTCTTCGATTTTAATTATGAAAGCCCCTTTTGTACCGGAATTGATGGTTACGACAACCAGTCGATAAGCGGAGCTGAGGCCAAAGCTGCTTTCGATAGCCTCGATTTTATGTTGGTTGAGTTAAGTGAAATGCCGCCAGCATCATTTGCTGCTTACTACGCCGGATGGGATGCCGCAACTCAATTGCCGTCGAATTCCTACACCATTCACCATCCAAATGGCGATACCAAAAAGATTTCGCACGACGAAGGTACCTGCGATTCACTTTCGTTTTCGAGGAATTTTTTGAAGTTTGGACACTGGGAGGTGCATAACTGGGAAAGCGGAACAACTGAAGCAGGCTCAAGTGGAGCTCCTTTGTTCGATAACAACAAAAGGGTAGTGGGCACCCTTAGCGGAGGCTACGCTTCGTGCGATAATCTTTCGTACGATGCTTTTGCCCGACTCGATAAGATGTGGAACTACAAAAACGATAGTACCAAACAACTGAAATATTGGCTCGACAGCGAAAATAAAGGCACAATGCAAATCGATGGTTTCGATTATTATGCGCAGCGAAACGAAGCCTGTACGGTGGTGTCGAACTTTATGACCGAAGATGAACTTGCTGTTTTTTCGTGTTCGGCTGTTGCCTGTCAGGTTGATGAGTTTGCCGAACGTTTTATGCAGTTTGAAAGGGCTTCAATTTCGGGCGTTTCGTTGGGAATTGAACGCCTGGTAAAAAAGTCGTTGATGCCCGAGCTGATTATTACTGTTTATACCGGCGAAAACGAACCAAGTATTGCTGAAAAACAATTTCGTTTTTCGTTGTCATCGCTTACTCAAAAAGCAATGAATTATTTCGATTTTGGCGAGGGCGTTGATGTGAACGGTACATTTTATATTGGCGTTTCGGTGCCTGGCGAAGGCGATTCGGTATTGGTTTATCATTCGAAACCTCGTGGCTTAGCCGGAAGAAATACAATGTATTTACGCAGTGGGCAAAACTGGTTGAAGTACGAGAATGTGACAGAACAGGCTTTAGGGGCTTCTCTTTTAGCTCAAGTGAATGTTTGTGCAACAGTGGCCGATATCGACTCGGTGTATGAGCCCGATAAGCTCATCAAACTGTATCCCAACCCGGCCAACCAATATGTAATTGTCGAAATTATTCCCGATGTTAACGAATTTTCTTTATCGGTATTCGATATGGCCGGACGAAAAATGTTTTCGCAACAGTATCGCAACCGAAGGTATGCCGATTTGGATATTGATTTTTTATTGCCCGGTATTTATTTGTTGAATGCAAATGTTAACGGCAAAAACGAAGTAAAGAAATTGATTATTACAGGCTATTAACGTTTTGCGTGTAAGTTTAGACACTGATTTCTAAGTGATTTACTGTCGTGCCACAAAACTTTTGTTGCGAGCTAAATAGTTCTTTATCAGTACAAAAACCGCAATGAAATTTTCACATTGTTAGTGTTTTGTTGCGCAATATGATTTTTTGATTATTCTTTTTGTTGTAATGTTGTTATCAGCTATAATCTTCAAGAAATAGATTCCATTATCTAAAAAAGTCAAATCTAAATAGTTATCGGATACACATTGGGCAAGTATTTTATTGCCTCTAATATCAAATAGTTCAATATTAATTTGATTTGACAAAATATCGTTAAAATTTATAAAAATTTGACCTATTGTAGGGTTTGGATATATTTCAATATTTTCCCACTTGTTAGGTTGAACAGCCGATACAAGCAAGTCAACATCAGGAGTTACAATGCCAGTTGTATCACCGTTTTTAACATATCCTTGCAAAGAGCTACGATCACTATCACCGTGGTACCAGAACTTATATGATTCAATTTTGCCAAGATTTTCTGCATACTTTTCATAAAACCATGGCATACATTCCTCAGGAAAAGAACTAACCAAACTATCATCTTCGTATGTATAAAAGTGCTCGCCTATTTTTTTTATATGGTTTGTACCTTCCATAAATGTTTGAATTATTGTTAATAAATCATATCTATAACAAGATCGCCCTATTGATGAAAGAGGAACAACTTCCTGATTGCATTTATTTAAAAAATGATCAATTGAATCAATATAAATAAGCGTATCCTGAAATACTTCTGACCTACTAGGATTACCACACATATCTATTTGATTTATAGTACAGTAATAATCAATATTTCTTATGCCATCGATAATATAAGTGATGGTATCTCCATTTAACGTTTTGCTTGTAACAGTATATTTTGTAGTAGTTTTTTCTGTTAATCCTGCTCCTCCTGCACTTGTATATGATAGATTAATATATTGAAAAACATCCCCAATATTAAAATTATAAACTTCTTGAAAATTTGGACCACAATTATCGATATCTTTTTTTGCTGCTTTAGCTTGTCCAATTAATGTAACAGCAAATAAAATTAGTATAGAGTAAAAAATCAATCTTTTCATAATATGTAGGTTTAGTTTCTGTCTTTTGGTGAATTTCGATCTATCTTGAAAAATAATCCCAGCGCAATTAACACTAACGGAAAATTGTTTGTTGTCGGTGCGGATTGCGGTTGATTGTCTGTCCGTGTACCATTAAATGTAATACGGATATCTGAAGTTGGCAAACCACCTGAGCCGTAATTCAATAAATAAAATACTATAGCCAGTTGATAATTAGACTTATCAGCCAATTGTCAAGTTAACTCTTTTCCCAAATCCAATCTCAACCAATCGGTATAAGGTCGATAATTGAATATCACTGTGTCCATTCTCAATCCGAGATATAAAACTTTTTCGAGTTCCTGTCTTTTGGGCAAGGTCTTCTTGAGTCATCTGCGCTTCTTTTCTTGCGTCTCTTAAAATCTCTCCAATTGCAAAGGCTTTTGCTTTTATCTCAAATTCAGTCCGTTTTTCTGAGCCAATCTCACCGTATCGTTTGTCAAGATGCTCATCGAATGTTGTAATATCTTTCATTTTTTGTCTCCTTTCTGTTTAAAATCGAAATACTCTTTCATAATCTGCACAGCTTTATCAATTTCCTTTTTTGGCGTTTTCTGTGTTTTCTTTTGAAATCCATTAAATAATACTACTAAATTCCCTTTATCAAAGCAACAAAATATCCGATAGATGTTGCTTTCAAATTCAATGCGTATTGCAAATAATCCATCGTATCCAGTCATTTGTTCAAAGAATTTTCTTGGTATCTTATCTGCTACTGTTATAAGAAAGAGAACGTAATCAATTTTGTCTTTTGTTTTCTCAGTCTGTTCATTGAAGAAGTCCCAAAAATATTCTCTGAAATATATTAGTTCTCGTTTTTTATCCATGCGACAAAGTTAACTAATAATGGAACAGGATCAAATTAATCAAATCGATTTTTTTATAGTTTGCAGGGTGCTCATTCAATTGGTTACAACTAAAGGATAAATCGCCTTATTGAGGCAATAAGGTCTTCGCTGTTAATGGGTTTCACAAGCACGAAGTCACAACCGGCGTTGTAGCATTTTTCCTCATCGTCGGGCAAAGCCAAAGCTGTTTGTGCAATTACGGGTACTTTAGGGTTGATTGCTTTAATTTCGCGTGTAGCATCGTAGCCGTCCATTTCGGGCATCATAATGTCCATTAGCACCAAATTGATGTTGTTTTTGCGGAACAAATCAATGGCTTCCTTACCGTCTTGTGCCCAAATAAGGTTAACATGCGTGCGTTCGAGAAAAGCTTCTATAAAGAAGTAGTTCGATTCGGTATCTTCGGCAATGAGTATGTTTTTCGAGCTCCAATTGATTTCGCCGGTAACCGATGGCTTTGTTATTGATATTTTTTGCTCGTTATCGATGGGTATTTGAAAGCTGAAAGTACTTCCTTCGCCTTTAACCGATTCGAGTTTTATTTCGCCTTTGAGCAATTCGACCAGTTTTTTCGAGAGCGTTAGTCCAAGGCCCGTGCCCCTGTTTTTATTGGTGTTGATGTTGCCCGATTTACCGAATTTTTTGAAAATGATATCAATTTCGTCGGGCGAAATGCCTATGCCTGTGTCTTTTACGTAGAACTCGATCCTGTTCTTTTGTGCAAGCGTATAACCAAATTCAATTTCACCTTCGTCGGTAAATTTGAGGGCATTGTTCAACAGGTGCGACATAATTTCGTAAATGCGTTCGGGATCCGAAATAATGGTAAAGTTGGGATCGGTGCTTTCTTTGGTGGTTTTTATGGTAAGATGTTCTTTTTCAAGTATGTTTTGTTTCGAAGCTACATCGTTCGATAGCTTATCGATGATGCTGTTGATGTAGCACTTTTCTTTTTTCGGCTTTATTTGATTGGTTTCCAGCTTGGCAATCTCAATAATGTTGTCCATTAAGTTGAGTATGTCGTTGCTGCTGTCTTGAATAAACTTTAAGTATTCAAGCTGTTCTTCGGGCGTAGTGCTTGAGTCGCTCAGCAAGCTGGTAAAACCGGTAATTGAATGGAGGGGAGTTCGTATTTCGTGGGGCAAGTTATCGAGGAATGCCGATTTTAGTCTTTCTGCATCTTCAACTTGTTGTTTGGCACGGTGCAATTCGGCTTCTATTTCTTTCTCGTTGCTAATGTCGCGCAGCAAAATAATTTGATACTGGATGCCATCAATTTCCAATGTTTTTATGAATTCCGAAAACCAGTAAATCTTTCCGTTTTTGGCAACAACCCGTTTGTCGAACAAAAATGAATTGAGCCCGTTTTGCTGGGTTTCATTCATTAATACTTCTTGCTTTTCGATGTCTTCTTTGTAGGTGAAATAAGTCCATGGGTTATCGGCTATTTCCTTAAAACTGTAGCCAATTTTGGTAATCAGGTAATCCGAAATCAGCAAAACTTCGTTGGTTTGTTTGTTTTTTATGATCACACCAATGGGGAGCTCTGAAAAAAGTTTCCGATGATCTTTATCCTTAAAGGCTATGTTGATATCGAATTTGTATGGCTTAATAATAAGTAGCAGCTCGTTGTGTGCATAGGGCGAAATGCTGAGCTGTACGGGTACTTTTTCTCCGTCGAGTTTTCTAATGCATCCAATGGTGTTTTGTTCTTCGGTAAACGGTTCGAGCAAATTGGCAGTGGTATTCAGCTTCTCGGTCAGTTCGCTTGTTTTTTCAATGTTGAATCCAAAAGTTCGAACAAAACAAGTATTTGCAAAAACTTCATTCGATAAAGTATCAACAATTAGTAAAGGTAATGGTAGTAAGTTTGTATCAATATTGCGCCCCATAGAAATGCCCGTTATTCAAAACGTAAAACAATAATTAATTTAACAATAATGCAAATTTTCAAAGCACTTTTTGATGAATGGTCATTTTTTATTGAGCAAAGTATTCAGTAGCATTACTAAATTTTCGTTGTCGAGTTTTTTAGCAATAATTTTTTTTTCTTTATCAATTAAGTAAATCATGGGGGAAGAGCGTACGTTGTATTTAAACCGGTACAGGCTTCGGTGGGGAACATCCCACACGTGATGCCAACCGGCCAGCTGGTGTTCTTCGACAAATTCGGCCCATTTTTCGTGGTCGTCGCTCATGCAAACGGCAAACACATCAATGTTGTTGTCGATAAATTTAAGGTAAACATCGTTGTAAAGTGCGGGTACAGTTTTTTTGCAATGGCCACAATCGTATTCGTAAAATACAATAATGGTATAGTCGTTATGCAACTGGTGCAAACTTATGGTTTCTCCATCAATGGTTTCCATAAGCATTTCGGGGGCAATGTTTCCAATCAAGTTGGGGCGGGTCAAAAAAACTTCTTCTTGTATTTTTGCCATTTGGGTCGAGTCGGCCCAGGTTGCTTTACCGCTTAGATAAACCTCGTCGGCGATGGCTACAAATACAGCGTCCATGCCCATTATTTTCGACTGTACACTGTTGTTAAGTAAAAACGCGGCAAGGTATTGGTACATAGCCTTGTGCGGTTCGGCAATTTGTAATAATTTCTTTGCTTGCGGAACAATAGAGTCGGGGCTTTGGATGAGTATTTTGTTAAAATAAGTATCGAGTTTTGGTTTCAACAATGGGGTGCGTAAAAGGCGTTCATCGGTAAAATCAATGCCTTCGAGAAAATGGTCGCGCCTGTAGTTATATGCATGGAACCAAGCTATTGAGTCGTATTGCGGATGGTTGCGTTCAACATTGGGTGGCGGAACTTCAGCAGGGTTTGCCGCTTTTAAAAATGCTCCAAACATATTGTTGCCTGCCGAATTAATAGCATCGCTAAGGTAGCTGTTCATTTCCTTGTCGATTTGCTCAATTTTTTGGCGAGCATTGGTAGCGATGGTGCTGTCGCTGCTTTTCAGCTCGTCGATGTATTTGTTTTTTGCAGCCGATTGTTTCCTCAGAAATAATTGATATTGGCGGAAAGCTTCTGTTTCGGTTGCTCCGCTTATCGTTAGCGAATCGATAAGGTGTTTGTTAACTGTTTTTATTTTGATGTTTTGTTTTTCGCCCACCAAAAAGTCGAAAAAATTATCGCCGTTGAGGTAGAGCAGGTAAAGCCCTTGTGGCAATAACGAATCGCCCTGGAAAACCCCACGGCCCTTGCTGTCGAGCTTAATGGTGTCGTTCACATAAATATTGGTATCGAAATAGTGAGCCAAAAAAATGGTGGTATCTTTGATGCCTTTCCATTGAACATCAATGCGATAAGCCCCGGCCTTTGCACCGAGGCTTATTGTTGCTATCAATAGTAAAAAGAATATTTTTCGGATCATTATGTGCTTGCTTGTTATTTGCGCTGCAAAATAGTAAATATTGAAGCATATTGCGAAAATTGTGCCGAAAAAAATGTACGTGTGCTATTTGCTCAGGTTTACTTTACCGTAACGCGAACGAACTTTCACATGGGCTTCGGTATTTGCTTGGCCTACTTTGCCTTTGAGGTAGGTGCGGTTATTTTCGGTAGTTTTTTGTTCTAGCTCGGCTTCGTGGTGCTTTATGTTGCAGTAATAACATTCGCCTTCGAGGTAGTAGCTTGCATCATAAGGCATTGCTACCGAAATATTTCCGTAGCTGTTTTCAATGTCGATTTGATTGAATTGATGGGAAACATTGTTGATGCTCAAATTGCCGTATTGGGTGTCGATGGCAATGGACTCATCGAGGGTTTCGATGTTCCACGAAGTGAATTTCGATTCAATGTAAAGCGTAGTGGCTTTATCAATATCGTAGTGATCGTATTTAGAGTTTACATTGGCTTTGCCGAGCTTGTTTATTTTTATTATCGAATACTCGGTATTGAGCAGGGCAGTTTCAATGTTTTCAACTGTGAGCTTTCCGTATTTTATTTGGGCATTGGTTTGGTTGATGCTGTTGAAACCGGCGTTTCCATAGCTTACCTTGATTCGGATATTTTCATTTTGCGGCGATAAAAGGTCGCCACCCTGAATGTTTCCGTAGCTGATATCGAAATTGCCCTTGGCGTTTAAATCGGCCATAGTTACGTTTCCATAGCGGTTGGTAATGTCGAGGTTTTTATTTTTAGGAATCTGGATGTCGTAAACAATGCTGAATTCCTGATTGGTTTTGAAATCCTCGTTGAATATGGTTTTTGCACTCAGCGTTTTGTTGTTTAAATTAATGTTGAAACGAATTTGATTGGCAAGGTATCCGGCTTTGCTACCGCTTAAGTTTTTAATTTCAAGCGTGATGTCCATTTTTATGGTTTCGGTATTGGTGTTTACAATGTTTATGTGCCCAAATTTGTTTTCAACAACAAGTGTTTCAATCTCGTTGATTCCCCAGCTTTTATTAACTGTTTTTGTATATTGAGCCATTAAGCTGTTGGTGCAAATAATGAGCAAAGCTGCTATTATCAAGCTAAATTTCTGTGTTTTCATTGCTGTTCGGTTTTAATTGTATATTTTCTAATATTTTCTGACTGATTTCGAGCTTTGTTTGGTAATAAGCAATCAAAGCGTTAATAACGCGCTGGTCGTTAGGTGCAGCATTTAAGTCGGTGCACAATTGTTCATAAACCTGGTCGTATTCTTCCAGTTCGTTAACCAAAAGCTGAATGGCATTGTCGGGGCCTAATTGTTCGTTCAATGCTTTTATTTTTTCAGTTTTTTGTTGAATGGCTGTAGTGTAATAGTACTCAACCTGAGCATATTGATCCGAAACTTCCCCGAGTGTTGTTTGTTTTTGCTTGTTTTCGGTTGCAGGCCTGAAAAGGAAAAATCCAAGCACAAAAATTGCTGCAATTGCCGGCCATAGGTAAGTTCTATTCAAAAGAACTTTTTGTTTGCCTTTGTCGAGTTTTATTTCGAAACGGTCGAAGTGCCCTTGGTCGGGCTCGTCGGTGTGCAACTCGTTGCGCATTTCAAATATTTGTTTTTCAAAATTATCCATAGTTGCTTGCCTCTAATTTATTTTTTAAAACAATCAGTTCGTTTTTCAATTGTTCCTTGGCCCTGTGGTAGATGATGCGCGATGAACCGTTCGATATTTTTAATATCTGAGCTATTTCATCGTGATCGTAACCTTCAACCAAAAACAACGACAATATTACACGGTAGTTGTCTTTTAATTTGCCAATGGCCTTTTTGACCATTTCGGGGGTTAGTGTTTCGTTGTAGCTTGTTTCTTCGTTTTCGGGTTTGCTGTTGGCTAGTTTCGAAAGATCGTCGTACTTAATTTTTCGTTTGCGCAATTGATCAATCGATCGGTTTACCACAATGCGCTTCAACCAGCTGCCAAAACTTACTTCGCCCCTAAAATATTTTAACTGCCCAAATGCTGCTATAAAAGCCTCTTGCATGGCATCTTCGGCTTCGGCAGTGTTGTTCAATATGCGCAAGCTTACACTGTACATGCCCCTATAATAACGCCGGTACAGTTCGGTTTGCGCCTGCCTGTTGCCTTGCTTACATTTTTCAATTATATGTTCGAGCAGTTGGTCTTCCATTGTTGTGTTCTGTACAAATGACGATATATTTTTTCGTTTGTTACATTTGTAGGTAAAAAAACTTTGTTTGTACTGCAATTTAGCTTTCTTGGCTTTAACAATCAATGTTGCCTTGATGCCCATATTTGTATATATTTGCGTATCATAAAATGATAGACGCTCACTGCCGGTGAGCAAAAATGGGTGAACACCAAAACTTATTGGATGAGGATTGCAGTAAACACACAGCATTTATTGAAAGACAGGCTCGAAGGCATTGGCTGGTTTGCCCACGAAACGCTGAGCCGTATCGTGCGCGATCATCCCGAACATGAATTTATTTTTATTTTCGACAGGCAATGGGACCAATCGTTTGTTTACGGCAAAAATGTTAAGGCTGTAAGTACGTTTATACCGTCGAGGCATCCGTTTTTGTGGTTTTGGCATTACGAAATCGATATGCCGCGTATTTTGCGTAAGTATCGTCCCGATGTTTTTTTGTCGCCCGACGGTTGGATGTCGTTACGTACCAAAGTACCAACAGTTGATGTAATTCACGATATCAACTTTGCGCACCGACCTGCCGATTTTCCTTATTTCTACCGTAAGTATTACAACTATTTTTTCCCACGTTATGCAAAAAAAGCAAAGCGGGTAATTACTGTTTCGGAATTTAGTAAAGCCGACATGGTGCGCACTTATCGACTTCCTTCCGAAAAAATTGATGTAGCCTATAACGGATGCAATGCATTGTACAGGCCTTTGAGCCACGAGGTGCAAACCGAAATCAGAAAACGTTACACCAATGGAAAACCCTATTTTATTTATGTGGGTTCGCGCAATCCGCGTAAAAATATTGCCGGTTTATTGGCTGCATTTGAGCAGTTTAAGGCTAAAGATAATAATGGGGTAAAGTTGCTTTTTGTGGGTGAGCCAATGTGGGGCAGTTCGTATTTAAACGAGCAAATTGCGCAAATGCATCATGCCGACGATCTCGTTTTTACCGGAAGGCTTTCGACCGAAGTGCTGCAAATGGTGCTGGCTTCGGCCGAGGCGCTCATGTTGGTATCGTTTAACGAAGGCTTTGGGATACCGGTTGTTGAAGCCATGCATTGCGATGTGCCTGTTATTTGTTCAAAAGTAGCTTCGTTACCCGAAGTGGCCGGCGATGCTGTGTTGTACGTCGATCCGAACAATATAGAAAGTATAGCCAAGGCCATGCAACAAATTATTGCTTTCCCCGATTTGCGAAAAAGCCTGGTGATGAAGGGACGCTTGCAGCGCGAAAAGTTTAACTGGGACTTAACCGCCAAAAAGGTGTGGGAGTCAATTGAAAAAGCCTTGCAATAAAGCTTTTTCAGTTTTTATTGAATTGCAGAAAGTAATGAAAAATAAGCTATTACCTTTTTACAAGCAAGGTGTTGTTGAGGCTGGTTGCGACGAAGCCGGAAGGGGCTGCCTTGCAGGGCCGGTTGTTGCCGCTGCCGTGGTGCTGCCCGAAAATTTCGACCATCCGTTACTCAACGATTCGAAACAGCTTAGCGAAAAACAACGCGATTTGTTGCGCCCTGTTATCGAAAGCGAAGCACTGGCCTGGGCTGTTGGAATTGTCGATAACAACGAGGTTGACCAAATAAACATTCTTAATGCTTCGTTTTTGGCAATGCACCGGGCAGTCGATCAGCTTAAAATAAGCCCGCAACATTTGCTCATCGATGGTAACAGGTTTAAAAAATATAAGAATATTGAGCATTTATGTATTGTTAAAGGCGATGGCAAATACATGTCGATTGCTGCTGCATCGGTTTTGGCCAAAACTTACCGCGATGGCCTCATGCAGCAACTACACACCGAATGCCCTAATTACGGGTGGAATAAAAACAAGGGATACCCAACTAAGGATCATCGTAAGGCCATTGCCATTTGGGGCGAAACGCAATACCACCGTAAATCTTTCAAGTTGCTCCCCGATGCCCTTAGCCTTAAAATCGATTTCAAATTTTAGCTATTCATGATAAAAACCAATAATAAAAAAGCAGCCAAAACACTTGTGCTAACTGTAACCAACGATTTGGTAACCGATAACCGGGTGCACAAAGTGGCAACAACTCTTACCGATATGGGCTTTGCTGTTACTTTGGCCGGAAGGCGCTTGAAAAACAGTTTGCCCTTAACCGACCGTAATTATGCTGCCCGCCGATTTAAACTTTGGTTCAATAAAGGGCCGATGTTTTATGCCGCCTATAATATTCGCTTGTTTTTTTATTTATTGGTAAAAAAATTCGATGTTGTTGTGGCTAACGATCTCGACTCGTTGCCCGCTGCGTTTCTTGCAACAAAACTTACCCGCAAAGCTTTGGTTTACGATAGCCACGAATATTTTACCGAAGTGCCTGAGTTGGTAAATCGCCCCAAAGTTAAACGAGCTTGGGAAATGATAGAAAAGGCAATATTGCCCCGATTAACAAAAGCTTACACCGTTTGCCAAAGCATTGCCGATGTTTATTTCCAAAAATACGGTACCCGTTTCGAAGTGCTCCGTAACTTGCCCGAAACAACAGGTTTCCCGGAGCTCGAAAACGGCTTTGTTCCGCCATTTCCAACCAATTTACCGGTAATAATTTATCAGGGTGCTGTTAATTTAGGACGTGGTGTCGAAGAAGCCATTTTGGCCATGCACCAAGTAAGCGGTGCCCGATTGGTAGTTGTTGGGTATGGCGATAAGTTCGATGCTTGCAAGGCCTTAATCGAAAGCGAGAATCTGACCGATAAGGTTATCATGACCGGTAAAATCCCTTTTGGCGAATTGCGAAAAATTACCCGTTTTGCAACAATTGGCCTTTCGGTTGAGAAGAATATCGGTTTGAATTATTATTTTGCACTGCCAAATAAGTTGTTCGACTATATTCACTCACTGGTGCCTGTGTTGGTTACACGTTTGCCCGAAATGGAACGCATTGTTGCAACACATGAGGTAGGTGTGATAATTGAAAAAACCGATCAGCAACTTATAGCAAATGCTTTAAACCAAATGTTGGCCAACACCGACAAGCTGAAAATATGGAAAGAAAACTGCTCCAAAGCCCGCAAACAATTGAATTGGGAAAATGAAAAGCAGGTTTTATATGGAATTTTTACAGACCTATTATAAACGTAATTTATTAATCTAACTATTAACCGTATGAAGCAATTTTTCTTGTTTTGTGCCTTGATTATTATTGTATTGCAAGGCATGTGTCAATTAACTTTCAACAACAAGGGCTACCTCGAAATGCCCGGTTTGAATGTAACCGTTTTTGCCGATATTTATCCCGAAGGCCATCAAACAGGAGTTACCAA
>ERZ795048.1484-NODE-1484-length-20854-cov-5.604933_pt1 | contig 20854 bp, 9 predicted proteins | sample MGYA00375132_ERZ795048 | MGnify/ENA primary metagenome ERZ795048 (study PRJEB30177, sample SAMN05720225) | activated sludge metagenome | isolation source: Anaerobic digester | place: Hong Kong | collected 2014-12-17 ... | reverse complement strand
ATCATAATAATGAAACTTCTTTCCATCATGACTAAAAGAGATCCCCTGAGCCTGCTTTTTTGATTCTTTTTCAAAAATGGTGTAGGCTGCCACATAAGTTCCTTTACCAAAGCCTGCCGTGTTATTCTTGTCAATAACAGCAGAACCTGTGAAATAACTAATACTATCAGCAGCACCAGTCATGGCAAAAGGGGTTATTTGACGATAATGTACCAAATCATCAGATTCCACCTTCCCCCACCAAAACATCTGAAATTTACCTTGATAATACATAAATCCACAGGGGTCACCAATCCAGCCTTTCTCTGGACTAAAATGATACTGAGGTCGATAAGTTTCATTATACAAGCTATCAGAACATGATTGAGCATACACGGATAGTCCTGCGATCTTAAAAAGTATGATTAATACAAATACATTAAATAATTTCATATCAAAAAAGAATTAAAAATTCATCTTTACTTTTGCATCTTCTAATTGCCACACCTCTGCCGAAGCCTCTGTAGTATTTCCATCAGAAAAAAGTTCTAGCTGAGTACTAGTATCTTGTAGTGGAAAAATTCTCGTAGTAAACGCGTCCTCGTTATTAACAAACCCTTCCACTACAGATCCATCAAGAAACAAGTGAATTTCCACTGAATTTGTAGTATTCAAACAATAATAGTCCTTGCGTATATTTAAAGGAATGTGAGCACGAAGAGAAGAATGCGTCTGATCTACAACCAATTCTTGACTTTCCACATCATAATAGATCATGCTGTATTCACTATAGTCTGGATTCTTATATAAAATAAATCCAAAGCGTTTTGCATCAGCTGGATAAAAGGTCGCTTTTACTTCGATCTGTCGTCCATCACAACTGAGAAGATACGGGCTTTCTGGGGTCAATTTTTGTCTGGAATAAGCCATATGTTGTTCGCGAAGCTGCTTCATTATTGGATGTGGCATCTGACATAGTTTTCCATTCTTCAACACCCACTTTCTTGGCATACTATAAAGATGGGCCCATCCTTGTTTGTAACTAGCCTCTTCTCCTATTTCGTCAGGTATGATAGCAAATGCTACAATATCTCCTTCTGAAGTCTCTAGTACAGAAGGTGACAACAAACGGTTGATTATTTCCAAATTTTGAGGTATTGGATTATCAGGAACAAACTTCTCATTTTTAAATTCACCCAACCAATATTGGCAACGTGCAGGTACACCATTATGAGGTACCCTATTCACCAATAGAATATATTTTTTTCCTATTTTCTTAAAAACAGGCATCTCCCAGAAAATACCAGATTCATCAACTTCTGGGTTCCCTTCAAAAAACAAATGTACATAGTCCCATTTTTTTAAGTCAGTAGATTTATAAAGCAACAAAGCTCCATGAGGGACTTTTGTTTTCTCAATCCCGAAACCAACAATCATATACCAGCTTCCATCTTCTTTCCAAACATATTCATCACGCATATCAGTACGGGCATATCCCTCAGGTTTTTCAGAAATTACAGGATTACCATCGTATTTTTCCCATTTTATCAATGCAGAATCTTTTGGAAAAGCAATACCAACTCCCATTTTATCTCCACCAGCCGTATATATCAATTGAGGAATACCATCATCATTGATCACCGCACAACCAGACCATATCCCTTTTTTATCATAGTAAGTATCTGGCATCAAAGCTGGTTTTTCCTCGGTCCAATGAATTAAATCAGGGCTACTAAAATGCCCCCAATTAATCTGTCTTAAGAAAATTGCAGAAGCATTCTTCTGGTTAAATATATGATATGTACCATTATAAAAAATCAACCCATGCGTCTCGTTAGTCCAGTTGGCAGCAGGCAACAAATGATAATGAGGACGGTTGAAATCATTTGCAAAACGAATTGCTGGAATGGCCAATACAGGTATTTTTGCTACACCTAAAGCAATGCTATCCTTTAAATTCGACACATCAAAAGAAAACGGGCAAATACTTATTTCATCAATCAATCCATTTATAGTTGTTACATCATATACCCCAACCTTCTTATCCCTAAAATCCTTACCTACACGAATATGCATATTCTCATTAAACAATAGTTTAGGTAGAACCACTTCATCGATTTTCTGTCCATTTAAGTAAAGTGCTTTATTTTTCAAATCAAGCAATAAGTGTATCCACTTAAAACATTCAACTTTTGTTTTTAATGGACAATAATGATACACTTGATTTTTTTCTATCCCCAATAATAGCTCTCCATAACTATTTGTACAAACTGATACAGATGTTCCCAACATATCTTTGACCCCTATAAAAGCAGCAGTATCGGTTGGATAAGATTCCAAAGCAAACCAACTAGACAAAGACAAGACCCTCTTTTCCACAGTCGTATTCATCCAAGTGGAATATCCATCTGTACGCAACGCTTTCCCTCTAAATCCTTCAACGAACTCTGGTATTTGCTTTATAGTGTGCAATTTGAATAATGATTTACCATCATTGGCTAGTAATGGGTTTTCTGTATCAAAAGACCATTTCTTTTGGGCAAAAACACTATCAAAAGGGAATAGCAGGCAACTTAATACAAGGTAGGCGAGATTTTTCATAATAAAAGATAGTTTAAAAGAAAGGGGAATATTAATTCCCCTTTCCTCTTTCATTTGTTTCTATACAAAATTACTTAAATGGGACATACCCTGGATTTTGTACATACTTACCCTTTGAAAATCCATACTGATTGTTCGGAACAGGATAATATTCATCTTTCCCACCTGTGAAATGTGCATTAGCATAGTAAATGCGGTTATCCATTTCATCCGTAATATACTTATTCATTGTTGTTTGCGCTATTCCCCAACGCACCAAATCAAAGAAACGTTCCCCTTCTAATGCTGTTTCAAGACGAGTTTCCTTTCTAAGAGCCTGGCGAGCATAATCTTGAGTCCATCCATCAGCAGGATAAAGCTTGATGAGGTAATTAGCTGCATTATGAGAATTATCATTAAAATCTTTTACATAAGAACTTTTTCTAGCTCGATCACGGATTTGGTTAATCAATTCACGAGCAGTTTCAAGACCATTACCCTCATTGAGCTCTATAAGAGCTTCAGCCTTCCAAAGAAGAATATCTGCATAGCGTATAATTTGCCAGTTTAGTTGCGAAGCACCCCAAGGCCAACCATTAAACATATCACTGCTTTCTGGAGATACCCAAAATCGTTTCACACAATTGTAACCATAGGTTTCTTTATCACGTACCCATCCTTCACATGGTTTGTCAGGGTAAGTTTTCCATGTAATATTAGGACGTCCAACAATAAAATCAAGACGAGGATCAACGTTTGGAGTCGTATTTTCCAAAGTATAAATACCATTGTTCAACACAACCGAACTATAATCTGATTTTGATTGATAGTTAAAATCAGGTAACCCATTAGCATCTGTTTGATAAGCATTGATCAAATCTTGACTAGGTAGAAAGAAACCATCACCACCATAAGGGCTCCCCCCACCTGGAGAATTCAACAAATTACTCCAATTGACACGACCAGCATTTGCAGTTCCATCATTCATAGAATATTGAATAGCAAAAATTGATTCTTCCCCATTTTCATTTGCAACGAGATCTAGACCCTGAAAATCTTTAAGCAATCCATAGCGATGAGTAGCAATAACCTGATCACAAAGCGAAACAACTTCCCTCAACAAATCTTTATTAATAGAGATTACTGCATGAGTCGTTTCGTCTTGCTCATAAGCTTGGTATAATTTTATCTTCGCTGCATATGCCAAAGCAATATACTTATGAATACGACCTACTTCTGGTTGTGAAACAGGAAGTTGCTCAGCAGCATCAAGCATTTCTTTAGCTAACTTACCCAAAATTTCATCGCGAGTAAATTCATTGTTAGAAATTTCTGGATATTGAGCAATATCAACATTCTCATCAAAATAAGGTACTTTATTGAAAAGGCGGCTAAGTTCAAAATAATAATGAGCACGAAGCACCTTCATCTCAGCGATACGGGACACGCGATTGTTTACTTGATCATCTGTTGCACCATTTAGTACACGTAAAGCCGAATTACAACGTTGTACACTACAATATAAATGATACCATTTACTATCCAAAAAGCCGTTTGTAGCATCCACATCAAATGTTTCCATACGATGTACTTCATTAAGGTCACCAATACCACCTCCGCCTTTATAGGCGTTATCCGAACGTACTGCGCCATAAGTCCAATTAGAAGTAGGGTGACACCATACACTCCAACTTTGTCCTTCTGGACCACCCAAAGCGGCATATGCAGCATTCACAAGCAAGTCGACACCTTTTGTTGAATTCATGATATCTTCATTCAAACTTCCTTGGGGTTTCAATTCCAAAAAACTGTCTTCACTACAGCTTACATTCATCAATGCTATAGCACCAAATATATATAAATATTTCAATTTCATAATAGTATTGTTTTAAAGTTTAGAAGCCAAAAGATAATCCCAAAGAAAACGTACGAGGTAGAGGATAAGTATATCCTAATCCTTCTGGATCAGCACCTGTATAATCAGTGAGAGTAAGTAAGTTTTGAGCCTGCAAATAAACGCGTGCATGACGCAACTTCATTTTATTAAGAAGCGTTGTAGGTAAGGTGTACCCTAATGTAAGAGTCTTCAATTTAATATATGAACCATCTTCAATATAAAACTCAGAAACTTCGTGTTCATTGTTGCTGTTAAGGGTAGTAAGAGCTGGTACATTACTATTGTAAACACCTGTTTTTTCAAAATTCTCATAAGCGTGCATTGCACCAAGTAAACGAGTAGAATGATTTCCCGACCAACACTGGAACAGATCTGTATAGTATTTGGAATTATTATAAGCATCACGAATCATTCCGTTAAAAAACAGGCTGAAATCAAAGTTTTTCCAAGATCCACCAATATTCAAGCCTGCAATCACTTTAGGATTGTCAGATCCTAACCATACACGGTCGTTCGTATCAATTTTACCATCCTTATTTGCATCGACATACTTAATACGTCCCACACCAGGAGCACCAAACTGCACATCATATTTAGATTTATAGTCATCCACCTCCTGTTGAGTATGGAATACGCCATTTGTCTTAAAGCCCATCCATGAGCCAAAAGGCTGACCAACCAACGTTTTATCAACACCATTACCTCCACCATAAGTATAGTAAATTTCTTCTGTCAAATCCGTAACTTCATTCTTATAATATGAAAGATTAAATCCAACGTTATACTTAAAGTCCTGAATCATATCATTCCAGTTCACAGCCATTTCAAAACCCTTATTGCTCATCGTACCACCGTTATACCAACAGTTACCTCCTTCACCAATGATAGCAATATAAGGTTTCTCAACCAACATATCACTAGTTCTCTTGTCAAAATAATCAAGAGAAGTACTTAGACGACCATCTAAGAAAGTGGCATCAACTCCAATGTTGAACTGTCTCGTACGCTCCCACTTTAAATCTGGATTTGTAGAGCGCACCTTATACCCACCTGGGGCAAGAGTCGTTCCATCTCCATTCATATTGTAACTTGCATCTTTTAAACTAATCAGATACTTTGTATAAGGAGCTTCATTATCAATAATATCATTACCATTAATCCCCCAAGAAGCACGTAATTTTAAGTCTGTCAACCAGTTTTTTGTCGACTCCATAAATTTTTCATTCGATATACGCCAACCCACTGAAACAGATGGAAAATAATCAACATTATTCCCCTTTGCCAAACGTGAAGAGGCATCGCGACGTAGCGTAACAGAAGCGAGATAGCGTCCTTCATAGTCGTAGTTTACCTTACCAAAATAAGAGATCATACCATAATTAGAAGCACCAGCACCTACATTTTTTCCAGCAGTCACAGCATCAAGATAGATATAATCATCATTTTCAACAGCCAATCCCGTACCATAACCAAACATAGATTCACTGTGATTTTTTTTAGCTTCAGTACCCAAAAGAGCAGTAAGGTTATTCTTTCCAAGTGTCTTACTATAAGTAATGGTATTCGTCCATACCCAATCAAATTTTTTATTGGATGATTGAGTCAATTTATTTACTTGATCGCGAGCCCAAGCTGGTTCAAAGACCTTGTTGGTTTCATCATAATAATTCACACCGAGATTCGTACGTAATATAAGTGACTTAATTGGTTCAAATTCAAGATACATATTACCAAAAACACGCCAATAGTCGTGTTTGTTCTTTTTTTCGTTTTCAAGAAGACGAGCCATATTGGGAGCATCACCTAAAACATCATTGATAGCATCATTATAACCACCATCTTCATCATAAACGGTTTTGGCAGGATGCTGCTTAATAGCATTTTCATCTACACCACCAGGGCTGAGAGTCTGCTTCCAGCGATTGATAGCTACGTTTTCACCAATACGTAAACGATTATCAAGATAATGATAATTTGAGCTTATGCGGGTATTGACACGTTGAAAATTGGTATTCTTTACCAAACCATCATGGTCTAGATAATTCAACGCCAACGAAAAAGCACCATTATCAGAACCATGTGAAAGAGTGGCACTGTAGTTCTGCATCAAAGCTGTATGATAGATAACATCACGCCAATTTGTATTAACCGCATGCACTTTAGCTCCATTCAATCCAATGTAATCTTGAAGTTTCGGAGTAGCACCATTACCATAGATTTCACTACTTGGTGTAGCACCATTATTGGCATACTTATAAGCAGCCCAATAAACTTGTCCCCACTCATCGGCATTTAGCATATTGAACCCACACTGATAGTTTTGCAAAGTCAACGACATATCAAAGTCCACACGTGTTTCACCTTTTTTTGCGCGTTTAGTAGTAATAATGATAACACCATTAGCTGCCTGTGCTCCATAAATAGAAGCAGAAGCTGCGTCTTTCAGTACCTGAATAGATTCTACATCATTAGAAGAGAGTATGGATGAAATGTTATCACGAGTCATCACACCATCAATCACATACAATGGAGAATTAGCGTTGTCTCGAAAAGAAGACTTTCCACGAACCAACGTGGAAGTATTACCTCCTCCTGGGGTACCATCTGTTGTAATATTCATACCTGCTACGCGCCCTTGCAGACTTGATAATACATTTCCAGTAGGAGTATCTGTTACCTCCTTCATTTTCACAACAGCAACTGACCCAGTCAAACTAGCTTTCTTCTCAGACATATAACCAGTTACAACTACTTCATCAATCATTTTGGAATCCTGTACTAATTCTACATGCAATGTAGATTGAGCCTTTACGGTAACAGTCTTATACCCTATATAAGATATCCTTAACATAGCTCCAGAAGTTACAGACAAAGTAAAATTACCGTCAATATCAGTAATTGTTCCATTACTCTTTGAGCCTTCTTCTAGGATAGAAGCACCGATAATAGGCTCACCACTTGATTTTTCAACAACAAGACCGTTGATTTTAATTTGCTGAGCAAATGAAGGAATTCCCACAAAGAGGAACATAATCAATGTGCAAAGCCTAAAACTAATGTTTTTCACCATACTTTTTTATTTTAAAGTTAATATAAAGTTAACAAATACATTTCTATTAGAATTGATTGCTATTCCTTTATGCAAGATATTTTACAGAGGAATAGATACAAAGCAGTAACAACTACTCTAATTAACAAAATACACTTCTCAATCAAATATAACATTTCATAGCGCAGCAAATATACTGATGAGAAAGGGGAGTGACTATAACAAATCTCGTAAATGCTATAACAAATCTCACACAGGTAGAAGAATGAGACATATGTCTGTATAAAAAACAAAATATCCCCAATCCCTCACTGCTATTACACTTTTCTGCTATTTAAACAACAAGATATTAAGCTCACTTTCAACGAAACATAAGTTGCTCTCCTGCATACGACTAATAAATTAAAGGATAGTGGATTATAAAATAATTCAGAATATAGCAACAAAAAAAACGTGGAGTGATATGCTCCACGTTTTGTTCTTTTTTTCAACTACAAACTATTATAGATGTCGTTGATAATCTGTTTTATATTATTGTTATGTACCAATCAATATTTTATTTGTACATAAACTTCTTACGAGCCACAATATCTTCTGCCGAAGTGGCCACTACTGCGTGGAAGGTACCAGATTCTGCGGTCCAAGCATGTGCTTTGTCGTCGTAGAAGGTCAACATAGACTTGTTGATATCAAAGGTGATGGTCTTAGATTCACCTGGGGCAAGGGCTACCTTCGTGAAACCTTTCAACTCTTTTTCTGGACGATACAAGCTGCATACATCATCTTGTATATAGAGCTGTACCACTTCCTTGCCAGCACGTTTACCTGTGTTGGTGACACGGGCGGTCAATTGAATGGTGCCCCCTTCTGTCAAGGTCTTGTCACTGAGGGTCACTTGATCCACCTTGAAGGTCGTGTAGCTCAGTCCATATCCGAAAGCAAACAACGGTTTGATGTGTTTACTGTCGTTGTAACGGTAGCCTACATTGAATCCTTCGGTATAGTGTACATCTACACCATCTCCAGGATACTCGCCAAGGGCATGAGCCCCTACTTCATCGAGGGAAACGGGGAATGTAAAAGGCAATTTGCCTGAAGGATTGACCTCGCCTGATAGAACTGCTGCAAGGGCGTTGCCTGCTTCCGATCCGGCATACCAAGCTTGCAGAATGGCTGGAACTTTATGTACCCATGGCATGGCTACAGCATTGCCAGTAACAAGCACCACCACGGTATGCTTATTTGCTTGGGTTAGATCGGCTATCAGTTGATCTTGGTTATAAGGAAGTCCCAATGACTGGCGGTCATTTCCTTCGCAATCTTGTCCATCATTCTTATTGAGACCGCCAACGAAGATCACCACATCGGCTTCTTTGGCAGCGGCTATGGCTTCATCGTGGAGTGCTTTATTGTCAAACTTCTGGGTGGATGCCACTGCGCCTTTCACATCTTGTTCGGCAACGGCTGGAGATGCATACCCTCTGGCATAAGAGAGCAGCGTGGTATCTGGCATGATGGCTTTGATGCCCGCAAGTGGCGACACCTCGTACTTGACTTTAAGAGATGAGGAACCACCTCCGATAGTCATGCGTTTGATGGCGTTTTCACCGACAACAAGGATGCGTTGCTTACCCGTTTTTAGATTGAGTGGCAATAGGTCTTTGTCGTTTTTAAGAAGCACCATACCGTTGGCCGCAATATCTAAACCTGCTTTGGCGTGGGCAGGAGTGACGAAACTTCCGTAAGGACGATGGCGATTCATGGTCGTTCTAAAACTCAAACGCAAGATGCGACGCACTTTATCGTCTAGTTCCTTCGTACCAAGTGTGCCTTCTTGAATGGCTTTCAGGTAAGGAACAGCCATATAGTAATTGTCATACGCATTGCTTGCTCCCCAGTTGAGTCCATTGGTCCAACTACCAAACTCCATATCTAGGCCGTTCTTGGCAGCTTGCTCGGTGTCATGGACACCACCCCAGTCGGAAACGACAACACCATCAAATCCCCATTCTCCTTTGAGGATGTCATTGAGAAGATATTCGTTGTGGCAACAATGTTGTTTCTTATACTGATTGTACGACCCCATAATGGCCCATGCGTGCCCCTGCTGTACCGCGGCCTTAAAGGCTGGCAAATAAATCTCACGGAGCGTACGCTCATCAACAATGACATTGATTTTGCCTCTATCAATTTCTTGATTGTTGAGGGCAAAGTGTTTCACACAAGCAGCCACTCCATTGCTTTGTACCCCTTGTATATAAGGTACAACCATAGTGGATGCAAGAAATGGATCCTCGCCCATATACTCAAAATTGCGCCCATTGAGGGGAGTGCGATAGATATTGACACCAGGACCTAGGAGTACATTTTTATTGCGGTATCTCGCTTCTTCACCTATGGATTGGCCATAGAGATAGGCCAACTGAGGATCCCAAGTGGCCGCCAAACTAGTCAGTGCTGGAAAGGCAAAACAAGAGTCGTTGGTCCATGAGGCACCAAACCATTCGTCCCAAAGGACTTCGGCACGAATGCCATGAGGGCCATCGGTCATCCAGTTCTCGGGGATACCTAGACGAGGACATCCTGGGGAACTAAATTTAGACTGGGCATGAACCATGGCAATCTTTTCTTTGAGGGTCATGCGGCTGAGCGCATCTTCTACACGTGCTTCCATAGGATGCTTGTCATCCAGATAGATCGGGGTAGTCGTTTGTGCATGTCCTACTAAAGCTATGAGCGAGAGGACAGTGCATGCAAACAGTTGTTTAAGTTTGAATATCATACGAATAAATTGTTATGTGATAATGGTCAATTTGTTTAGTGGAGCGATAGACAACACCTATTTGATGTCCATCACTTGCTCTTCAAATGGGATGCTTTTATCTAGCGCATATTTCTTGAGTTTGGCGCGATAGTTATAAATGGTATTGGGTGCATAATTGAGAAATTCTGCAATCTTTTTACTCTCAGTGATATTGATACGAATAAGCGCGAATATCCGCAATTCGGTACTCAAGACCCTAGGATCTTCGAGTTCCACTTGATGATCAGCATCTAGTAAAGCATTGAATTGCTCTACAAAATGTGGATACAGGTTGAGGAAAGCCTCATCAAAATGCTGGTAGAAATTATCAAGCTCATCATCATAAAAAGCTGGTGATTGTAGATAGTTGATCAAATCGGCTACTTGCACATGCTTTGCTCTGATGATAATCGTATTTCTAAGATGATGTATCTTGTGGATGTGAAAGGCACACATTTCCAAGAATTTACCAATGTACTGAATACGCTTTTTATTGCTCAAGAGCAATTTCTTATTGGTATCTGCAATTTCTAGGTTGTTGGCATCCAGGCGATGATTGAGTTCCCTAAGGTCGTTATTTAGTTGTTCTAGTTCCCCATTACGAACCCGCAGTTCTTCCTGCGAATCGGCCAAATGACGCTTCTGCTTGTGCACATACAACATGGCGGCCAGCAGCAATATACTGAGCATACTCACTGCGGCGATACCTCCTTTGAGCAATCGGACAGATTCTTCTTTGATACGGTTTCTGTCATTGATGATGGCCGGTAAAATAGAAGAGACTTGTGCCATGCGGAATTTGCCGTTGTACATCTTAGTGAGCTTCCATGAGAAAGTGATGTATCTGTATGCCCGTTCAGATTGATTCTCCTTGCTGAGTATATCTGCGAGCATCCACAGAGAGGCATGGTCAAAACGTCCACAACGAATATCGGAAATGGCAGAAAGGGCAAGCCAGTATTTTTCTTGTTGCACATCATCAATGTCTTTATACAACATGGCACGTTGGTAAGCCTGCATGGAGTATTCTTGGGTACCTAGGGTACACAGATCGAGCAATATACGATTTTGCTTCAATGCTTCTCTTTTGGCCCCCTTGCCTTTCTCGATAAGGGTCGTCAGTTTGGTATCTAGTTCAAGATAAGAATTTTTCTGACATGCGTTCTTCAATGAATCAAGATACAAGTCTGCCTTACGGTAGTACTCACTAGATATTTGCGAGAGCTTGGAATAGAAGGCAATATCTCGAAAGGCCTTATGGCAGATCTTGTAGTATTGTACTTGATCATCCTGATTGAGGAGTGAACCATAGGTGTCCTGTAGCAACTGCATGCCATAGAACGAATCTGAGTTTTGAACTAGGAGTCTAGCTAAATAAGTTTTACTCATAGTGATGTACTGCGGATTGCCTATCTTCATGGCCAAGCGAAGTGCCTGCTTACTATAATGCAGGCACGAGTCGAACGACACGGCACTGTAAGCCAGGTGAATCTTCTGTGTTTGATGGTATCTTTCGATATCATCTTTACACAGATACAACTCCTCTTTCATGCGCTGTAGCTTCTGCTCATTGGCGTTGAAATACTTGTGGCTTTGACGCACCGTTTTGTCTAGTACCCGCAAGATAGAGTCAACTTGAACAGGCTCTGCATGAACCTGTCCAAGTAAACTACTAACCACTATGAATAATCCTATGAGAATCCTTTTTTGCATTCAGTCTTTATTATTTAACTGCTTCTACGGTCAAGGTTGCCGCATCTTTACCACCAGATACATCGACGGTCAATCTGAACACATCGCCATCTTGTACCGCGGCATCTGTGGCAAATCCTAGATTGCCAGCGTCGCGGCCGTTCTCTCCATCACCAACAAAGATAACTTGGCTATCTGTTGTCAAAGTGGCATTGGAGAATTCACCTCCCCAACCAGCTTGGTGGAAGAACTTAAAGTTCATGGCGTCAAGAGAGACTTGTTGGCCAACTGTAATAGTCAATTGGTATTTTGAGTTACCAATAGGTGCTAGACAAAGGGCATTGTCTGTATTCCATCCCACTTCATAATCCGTGCAGTTTGGTTTACCCACACCTGCACCGATAATCCAAAGGGCTCCAGTACCATCGTCTTGTAGAGTAGCGAGTTCTCCATCGGCAAGTACACGCGCAGTCATATACTTTGATTTCTCATTGATAATCAGGCGGTATTGACCTGCCATAGAAGCAAGGTTAACACTAGTTGCTGATTGCAAAGTAAAGAAATCTGAATCAATCCACCAACCATTTAGGTCACTAAGACCGGTAAAAGTCATCTTTTGTTGGTCACTTAAAGTCAAGTCGGCTTGATATACTCCATCATCGACCAGTTTAAGGTCTGTACCGTTGACTTGTATTTTTGTGTCCTCGCCAGGGTCCGTACTTTCGATGGTCTCAACAGATAGTTTGGCTGCATCATTACCAGCAGAAAGGTCTAGAGTGAGGATATACTTCGTACCCTTAGGAATGATTTCTTCGGATACAAAACCAAGGTTACCTGAGTCGCGTCCGTTTTCGCCATCACCCACAAAGATGACCTCGCTATCGGTACTCAAACTAGTACTAGAGAATTCACCACCCCACCCAGCTTGGTAGAAGAACTTGAAGTTCAACTTGCTTGGATTGATGGAGATTTGTGCGCCTGCTTCCAATGTGATTTGGTATTTCTTGCCACCAATAGGTGCTAGAGCAAGGGCATTGTCTGTATTCCATCCAACTTGGTAGTCTGCCACATTTGGTTTACCGACACCTTCACCGATAATCCATACTGCACCAGTACCATCATCTTGAAGAGTGGCTAGTTCCCCATCTGTCAATACGCGTGCAGTGATGTATTGGCCTTGCGCATCGATAAGTAATCGATATTGACCTTGGGTAGCTTTGAGAGATAGGCTATTGCCCGATTCTTGGGTAAAGAAATCGGGGTCTATCCACCATCCAGAGATATCAGCAAGTCCTTTGAAAGTAATGGCCTGTCCTTGTGTAAGAGCAAGATCGACAGTATAGTATTCATTGCCTGTACTGCTAAGGTCCTTGCCATTTGCTTGCAACACCGTCTTGGGTGAATATGTATAGTCCTTCGTGTTGAAAGAGACTGTGTATTCGCCAGCTAGGGAACTGGAGAAAGCAATCGGTTTGACACTACCTTCTGTGACGTGTCCATCGGCATCCAGTCCGAAAGTGAGCTTCTTATCCGATCCTGGAATGGCAGCCGTTTCAATATATCCGTTGATCTTTAGTGGAAGTTCGCCAGTGTAGGCGTAGGTATAATCGCCCGTTTGTACAAGCTGGTAACTATCGTCCTCGCCATGCAGAGTGACGTAGGCGAACTCAGGACGAGACACGGGAACCTCTTGTTCCTGTGTCGATGAACCGAAGTCGACATTCAGCAATGTATAGCGCAATTTGACTTGACCATCTGCAATATTAGCAAAGTATGGCAATGGCAATTTGCCTGCATAATCGGCATCCGACTCCTTGGTACGTAGCGTCGTCTTCTCCATCACCTCTTCACCGTAGACAACTTCTACGGTGAGGACAGACAAAGCTGTTTGGGACGTACTGGCATGTACCGAGAAAGCGATGCTATCGCCATAGTAGGCGGTCTGTGCAGCCGTGGTGATGTCGAAGGTCGGTATCTCGACATGTGCATCGTCATCATCGCTACAGGCCGTCATGCCAAATCCTATAGAAAGTGTGAGCAATGCGCCCCACATATATTTATGTATGTTTTTCATTGTCTTGTATTTGTCTATTATTTATTCCATTTAAATGATACGACACTCTTCATACCCACTGTATACATGAAGTAGTTTTTGCCATCACTAAAGGTGATACTTTTATTCTCATCTGATGTGTTACAAACCACCAATGCGTAACTGCCATCGGTATTCTTGAAGGCTTGCATCAAGACATTTTCGGGAGTATATCCTGTGCATGCGATACGCACGGCATCTGGCTTCACAAAAGCAGCGAGGTGTGCGATGACATAATAATGCGAGTTGCGTGTAATGGTTTTATAATCATAGTTGCTTAGGTCTACTGCACCGTAGCACGTTTGACATCCACCTTCTCTATTGGGACCACGGTCATTGTCAAGCACAAGGTTCCACACAAGTACCCCAGTACTCCAGTTTTCTATGGTGCGTAAACCAGTGTCGGTCATATCGGCAATCAATCGAGTGGATAGGTCGCGTCCTGAGTTCCAAGTACCAATAGATGTTTCAGTAAATAGCAAGCCTTTATTTGGATAAGCCGCATGTACTGCCCCCATTTCAGATACTTGACCACCATAGTTGTGATAAGCTGCCCCTGTGATATACTCACTAGCTGGCGTGTCGTATATCTTCATAGGGTATCCTTGTTGATCTTCGATGTTGTCGTAGTTGTAGTTATGGTCATAGGCATAGATTTTCACATCGCCCAAACCAGCTGCACGCATCACGGGACCAAGGACTTCAATAAATGCTGCTTGTTGCTCCCACCCCATATATAGAGAGGCTGAGTTCCCTCTATTCAACGGTTCGTTTTGTGGAGTAATGGCTGTAACATGAATTCCTTGAGCTTTAAAAGCTTCTAGCCACTTTACAAAATACGTAGCATAATCTGTGTAGTATGCAGGATTGAGTTCCCCACCTGTCCATGAATCATAAGCCACTAAATCGGTAAGATTGTTTACTTTCATCCATTTAGGACACGTCCATGGTGCAGCCATGATGCGGAGATCAGGATTGATTGCTAGGATTTCCTTTAGGATAGGAATCACGTACTCTGTCTCTTCGGCAGTGAGCGCGAAGTGATCTATCCCTTCTGTATCGCAACAAGTATATTCGCTGAAAGAGAAATCTGAACATCCAATAGCCACACGGACATAGCTAAAGCCATATCCCTTGGTTGGCGAGAAGGTTTCTTGCAAAAATGCTTGGCGATCGGCTGCTTTCATCTGCATCAAGTTGAAGGCTGTACTTCCAGTGATTGCAGCACCAAATCCATCCATCGTTTGGAAAGTCTGGCTGTCATCGATCATCACGGTATGTGGCGACAGATTATCGCCTGTAGCAAATGCGCAAGAGGTTGGTCTTAAATCGTAGCTACGCTGATTGTTTGTTTCCAATATTTGTACATCCGCAGTAGCAGGTGGCAAGATGACCTTTGTGTGATCATCGGTAGTAGCATCATCTGAATTGGAACATGAGATCAGGGCTACGCCTAGAACTGAAACGAGGATCAAAGATGCTTTGGCAAGTTTATATACGTTCATTGTTTTCATTTTTAGTCTTTTATATGGTTATGCTCGTTGAGGTTAATAACCAGGGTTTTGCACTAGATTTGGGTTGGCATCAATAGCCATTTGAGGAACAGGTAGTAAGTAGTTATTGCTTGAATAGAGACGTCTTTGTGCCAGTCTTCCGCTGTCTTTACTAAACACACTATTCATGACACTTTCTACTTTGTCTAGTCTCACGAGGTCATACCATCTCTCGCCTTCGAAGCACAATTCCATGCGACGTTCGTTCATATATGCTTGAAGCATGCTTTCTTGACTTGATGTGGCCGAAGCTGGTAGATTGGCTAGTCCTGCACGATGTCTGATTTGATTGATGATCGTTGCTGCTGCACCAAGATTCATAGGTTCCCCCATAATAAGAGCTTCTGCTTTCAGTAGCAAGGCATCTGCATAACGATACTTAATCATGCTACTGACATCGCTTCTGATTTTATACACAAAGGGATAACTGCTCGAAGGATAGTAGTTGCTCCATGCACACTCGTAGTACACGATAGCTTCGTTATATCGCTGCGTATCCCCTTCAGCTTGAAAGAGGTTGATTAAGTCTCTGGATGGAGTGACCCACTTGGCCCATGTAAAGTTTTGGTCTAGGTTGAGCAAGTTACGACCAAACATCCAAGTGACCCAGTTGCCATTACCTGTGGCAAAATGTGCTTCATAGATACTTTCAGGTGTATTTCTATTGGCGATATCCGTACCTGCTTCATTCATATCATAGAGATCACCATAATGTGTATCCAACGAGAAGCCATCTGCTGTAAGTTGATCTACATATTGGATCACTTTACTATAGTCTCTAAGTGGTTTTTCGGCATATACTTTGGCTAGTATCATGCGAGCCACCGACTTGGTCAGTTGACTTTTGTCTGTGGGATCGTTGGTCAACGCATTCGGATTGGCCAAGACTTCCAGCAAATCTTTTTCGATTTGTTGGTACGCTTCCATCCCAGTAGATTGAGTTGGGAAATAACTGCTATACACGTCTTCTACATTGTCGCTTGTGATTTGCTCGGCAGTTGAGGTAATCACAGGGATATTGCCCCAGATACGCACCATATCAAACATGGCCATCGCACGAAGGATCTTTGCTTCGGAGATGTATTGTTGTTTGGTCGCCGCACTCAAATCTTGGTTAGAGACATCATCGATATGTGTGATGATTTTATTGGCTGCAGCGATAGTGCCCAGATGTCTCTCCCAATCACGGTATAGCACTGAGTTGCCTCCATCTATGGTATTGACTTCAAATGGGATAACTTCGGCACCTGTCGTACCTGCATAAGCGTTATCTGAGTGTGCATCGCCTATAAGTAAGTAGTCAAGATACCAGTGTTCTTGGGCGTTTTTATAGGTATCTCTAAGAGAAACCATATAGCTTCTGACACTTTCTCCATCTGCAAATTCAGGTTCCTTGGCATCTGCAGTCTTGCCTTCAGTGACATCGCTGTAGTCGGCTACTGGATCATAGTCGTTGAGTGAGCATCCAGCTAGTAGGATGACTGAAGCTGCACATAGTATTATTTTCTTCATTTCTTTTGCTTTTTAGAATTCTACATTGATACCAAATAAATAGGTCTTAGATTGTGGGTATGAACCCCAGTCAATACCTTGTACTGCACCGCTATTGCCCCATTGGTTTACTTCTGGGTCGATACCTGAGTAATCTGTCCAGGTGTACAAGTTGCTCGCTGTAAAATAGGGTTGGAACTTATTGATCCCCATATTCTTCAACCATGCTGATTGAATATTGTACGATAAAGTCACTTCCTTCAAACGGATGTAGCTACCGTCTTCAATGAAATAAGTAGAATTTTTGAGGTCGTAATTGGCTCTTGGCACATGGGTGATTTGTCCTGGTGTACGCCATCTTTTAAGCACTTTGGTCGATTGATTTTTACCATCAAACATCCCTTCAGTTTCGATGCGAGAAGCATTGAAGATATCATTGCCCTGGACACCTTGGATAAAGACATTCAAACTAAGTCCTTTCCAGCTAAAGGTGTTGGTCAAGCCATAGGTAAAGTCTGGATTTGGATCACCGATATATGTTCTATCTGATGATGTGATTTTACCATCGCCATTGAGGTCTTTGTAGATCATATCGCCTGTTTCAGGATCGACTCCTTGAGATACGTATCCGTAGAAACCACCCAATGAACGTCCTGGCTCATTGCGCACGACATACTCACTGGTGAAGTCACTGGTTTTGGCATCGTAGTAGACTTGTTGAAGTTCCAGCTTCTTCAATTTGTTCTTATTGAATGAGATATTGAAGTTGGTATCCCACTTGAAGTCATCTACAAAGTTATGAGATGTCACGGAGAACTCGAACCCTTTATTGGTCATCTCGCCTTCGTTTCTAGTGATGCTATTGGCAGTGGCTGCACCCGATGGCAATGTCACATTCATAAGCATATCTGTCGTGTTCTTATAGTAGTAATCGACGGTCACATTCAAACGATTACGTAGAAGAGTGGCATCTAAACCGATATTTGTTTGTGTAGTCGTTTCCCAAGTTAGGTCTGAGTTTCTAAGATTCGTTTGGTAGATAGAAGGTACTGATTGTTCCTTGCCTTCTTCAAACCAAGCTTGACGAGAGATGCCATACATTTGCAAATAGGAGTAGTCGCCAATACCACTTTGGTTCCCTGTTTGTCCCCAACCAGCACGCAGTTTCAAATCATCGATCCACTCGATATCGCTCATAAACGATTCGCTAGAGATACGCCAAGCACCTGATGCAGAAGGGAAATAGCCCCAACGATCATCTGGATTTAGCTTAGAAGATCCATCGGCACGCATATTGAATGTAAGCATGTATTTGCTGTCGAAATTATACTGCATACGGCCAAAGAAAGAAAGGATGCCCCATGTTGAACCACCTGTACCAGTGCCTGTCCATGATATTTGATTGGCGGCATTGAGTGTCTTGATATCTCCGCTACGGAAGTGGGAACCGTTAATCCAGCTATTAGAATAATCAGAATCTGTCCATGACGAACCTGCCATGATATCTACGTGATGTTTTTGGATATCAAAGTTGTAATTGGCTACGTTATCAAAAGTCAGCACGGTATTTCTATTGCGATTATCTGATGCTGTACCTTTATTGATACGACCTGTTTCAGTTTCTTCAGGATCTACAAAAGTGGTACTCAAACCGTGTCTTCTATCCATCGACAAGGATGATTTGTATGTGAAGTTTTTAAATGGTTTGAAGGTAAGCGATCCAGAAAGAATAAGTCTGTCTTCGTCTGTCTCATTGTCTTTTCCTTGTGCCAAAATTTCTGCGGGACTAGTGACGTTGTTGATTCCGAAGAAGTTACCATTGTATTCATTTGGATTGGCAGTAGACATAATTGGAGCGTAAGTTGGCGTATTGATAACGGCCAAAACCATACCTCCTCGATTGGCACCAAGACCAGTGGTGGTGCTATTACCGGTGTAGTCTGAATAAGTAACTTTTGCATCCAATGTCAACCATTTGCGGATGTCATTGTGCCAACGACCATTGAAATTATAACGCTTGAAATAAGTGGTTTTAATGCTTCCTTTTTCATCGGTATATCCAGCAGATAGATAATAGTTCATCTTTTCATTACCACCAGTAAAACCTACTTGATAGTTTTGAGACACCCCAGTGCGATAGGCTACATCCGACCAATCTGTAACGTCTTGAAGTCCATCAGGAATATTGACGATACCGATCTCATCTTGTAGTTCCTTGTATTGAGCGGTATTCAGTACATCAAAATTATTAACGACCTGATTGAGACTCAACTGCGCATTAAATGTAATTTTTGATGTACCAGCTTTCCCACTTTTGGTTCCTATTAATACCACACCATTGGCAGCTCTCGATCCGTAAATTGCTGCCGCAGAGGCATCTTTCAGAACTTGCAAGCTTTCAATATCGTTGGGAGATAAGAACTTGATATTGTCTACTGGCATACCATCTACTACGTATAGAGGGTCGTTGTTGCCATTGAAAGAAGTGGTACCACGCACGCGGATAGATAGTTCTGCGCCTGGTGCACCGCTGGTTCGTGTCACGGCCACACCAGCTGCCTTACCTTGAAGCGCTTGTCCAGCAGAAACGATGGGACGATTGTCCATGTCTTTCGTATCAACTGTGGTGATGGCTGTGGTAACGTCTTTACGCTTGACCGCACCATACCCAATAACGACAACCTCTTCTAGAAGTTTCACATCCTCCTTTAGAACGATTGTCATGGATTTTTCACTCTGTGCTACAACCGTTTGACTAGCAAAACCAATACTAGAGATTGTAAGCTTTGTACCTTTCGGTACGCTAATTTGGAAATGACCATCCATATCTGTGATGGTCCCCTGTGAGGATTGGACTACAGTGACCATCGCACCAATCAAAGGCTCTTGATTGGGATCAGTGACTGTACCAGTCACATTTAGTTGTTGTGCGGACGCTGTAGCGCACACGAACAACATCAGTGCAAAAAGAAATTTTTTCATGCCATAATAATTAGAATAGACTGTTCTTCGACCATAAAACAATAAGGCGGAACAGATCAGTTAACATGTGGCAAATATAGATGAATTTACAGCGGCAAAAAATGCGAAGTGATAAAGAAGTAGATTGTCGTGAAGACCGAACAATAAAAACACACTGACTGTCAGACCGTTTCAACACACTCGTCAAATCAATTAAGTGGATAGACAAAGAAAAAAGGATGAAGTACTCTAGGGAATAAAACACGACGGGAGGTGTATTTTTTGAAAATCATCACACAAAAAAACGCGAAGCAATATATGCTCCGCGTTTTTAAATACTTAGTTCCTATTAGTTTACAGATTCTTTTGAATATCTTCAATGATCTGTTCGACAGATAGACCATTTTCTTTCATCAGTTCCTCTGGATTGAAATCACTTGGGAATGATTTCTTGATTCCGTAGTTCTTCACTTTTGTCGCTGATGTCCCAAGATAACTAGCAATAGTTTGACCAAAACCACCCTCTATAATACCATCTTCAAGAGTAAGAAGTAATGTGTGGTTTGTTTGTAATCGATCTAATAATGCTTCGTCTACCCCGGTGATGAATTTTGGGTTGATCAAGGTAACTTGTTTACCAGTCATCTCCTTATACTTATCAGCGATTTGCTTTCCTAGACCGAAGAAACTACCCAACGCAAGAATAGCGACTTCTTCACCTTCCTCAACAACTTGGTATTTATTTAACTGCGCATAG
>ERZ795048.1483-NODE-1483-length-20879-cov-5.187860_pt1 | contig 20879 bp, 17 predicted proteins | sample MGYA00375132_ERZ795048 | MGnify/ENA primary metagenome ERZ795048 (study PRJEB30177, sample SAMN05720225) | activated sludge metagenome | isolation source: Anaerobic digester | place: Hong Kong | collected 2014-12-17 ... | reverse complement strand
GCTTGACCCGTTCTCCCTTTTGATTCATAGTCCTCGGAATTTTTGACGGCCAACGGTAAATTTTACGGAGAAAAATGATGACAGCGCAAGCTGGGGCGGTTCCCTTAAGACAAGCAGCTTTTCCTCAAGCTGCACAAGGAATGGAGGGTGAAACAGTAACGCGACCAATGATGGATGGAATGCCGCTGTCGAGTGGCCAGACCTATCCCGGCCAATATGCGAGCACTGCATCACCGAATATGCAGAAAAAAGCCAATCCTTTTGCCATGACGTTTGATGGGTATCCATTGAATTTCTAATAAATTTCCGTGCTTGATTTGCCCGCAGTAATTACCCTATAGTGCGCCGATGCACGCAGAAAACGCCATAATTATCCGAATTATCATCCCGGCTCTGACTTAAGAGACCGGGAGTTCTTGCATATACAATCCATCAACATTAAAACGTGAAACACCATCACAAACCCGCCCCCGATAGAAAGCGGATTATGAAAAATGAATAAAGACAGCGACAATAAAGACAAATACAAAGACACGGTGTTCCTGCCCAAAACTGACTTTCCGATGCGCGGCGGGCTGCCGCAAAAAGAACCCGAAATCCTGCAACAATGGCAGGACATGGATCTCTATGGCCAAATCCGCGAAAACACAAAAGGCAAAGAGCGCTGGGTCCTGCATGACGGCCCGCCATACGCCAACGGTGATATTCATATGGGCCACGCGCTGAACAAAATCCTCAAGGATGTTGTCGTGAAATCCTATTCAATGCTCGGCTATGATGCGCCCTACGTGCCGGGCTGGGACTGTCACGGCCTGCCGATCGAATGGAAGATCGAGGAACAATACCGTAACGCCGGCAAGGACAAAGACGAGGTCGCCCCACTGGCCTTCCGCGATGAATGCCGCAAATTCGCCCAGGGCTGGGTTGAGACGCAAAGCGCCCAGTTTCAGCGCCTCGGCGTCAGCGGCGATTGGAAAGACCCGTATCTGACCATGACCAAGCGCGCCGAAGGCAAAATCGTACGCGAAATCCATGAATTCGTGCGTAACGGCGGCCTGTATAAAGGCGCCAAGCCGGTGATGTGGTCGGTGGTTGAAAAAACCGCACTGGCCGAGGCCGAAGTCGAATATAAAGAACACAAATCCATCACCATCTGGATTAAGTTTCCTATTATTGATTGCCCCAACGAGCCATTATTGGAGGGTGCTAATGTCGTGATCTGGACGACTACGCCTTGGACCATGCCCTCCAACCGCGCCATCGCCTTTGGCGAAATCCATTATGCGCTATATGAAGTAGAGGAAGTAGCCGAAGACAGCCGTGCTATTGTAGGTGAAAGGTTACTCTTAGCCGAAAATCTCGCAGAGGATGTAAAAGAAAAAGCTAAAATTATTAGATGGTCCAAGTTAAGAGCATGGGGAAACCTTAATCCTGTAGGTGACGGAGAAGGTTCAGGTCTGTTTTATAATACAACCTGCCAACATCCTCTTCATGGGCAAGGCTACGATTTTGATGTTCCTTTACTGTTTGGAAATTTCGTCACCGAAGATGCCGGAACGGGCTTTGTCCACATCGCCCCCGGCCATGGGGAAGACGACTTTTATCTCGGCACCGCCAACGGCATAGAAGTCACCGATAATGTCGCCGATGATGGGAAATTTCGCCCCCACGTTCCGCTTTTTGCGGGGCTTGAGGTCTACACGCAAGACGGCAAGCTCGGCGACGGCAACTTCGCTGTGCTCAAAGCCATGGACGAAGCCGGCAAACTTCTGGCCAAAGGCTCGCTCAAACATGAATACCCGCATAGCTGGCGCTCCAAAGCCCCGCTGATCTTCCGCACCACCCCGCAATGGTTTATTTCCATGGACAAAAACGATCTGCGGGGTAAAGCCCTCACCGCCATCGGCGACACAAAATGGGTCCCGGCCAAGGGCGAGGCCCGCATCCGCGCGATGATCGCGGGCCGCCCTGACTGGTGCATCTCACGCCAGCGCGCGTGGGGCGTGCCGATTGCTCTGTTCGTGCATAAAGAAACCGACGAAATCTTACGCGATGAAACCGTCCTCAACCGCATCGGCGATATTTTCGAGGCCGAAGGTTCAGATGCCTGGTGGTCGCGCAATCCGCAGGATTTCTTGGGTAATGACTACAACGCCGCCGATTACACGCAAATCTTCGACATCGTCGATGTCTGGTTTGAGTCCGGCTCCACCCACGCCTTTGTCTGCGAAGACCGCGACGATCTGCGCCGCCCGGCAGGCAAGCGCCCGGCTAACCTCTACCTCGAAGGTTCGGACCAACACCGCGGCTGGTTCCATTCATCCCTGCTCGAAAGCTGCGGCACACGTGGAACCGCGCCCTATGACACCGTGCTGACCCACGGTTTCGTGCTCGACGAAAAGGGCTATAAAATGTCCAAATCGCTGGGCAATGTCGTCGACCCGCTCAAACTTATGGAGCAATCTGGTGCTGACATCCTGCGCCTTTGGGCGCTGACTTGCGATTTCTCCGAAGATATCCGCATCGGCAAGGACAGCATTAAAACCACCGGCGACCTCTATCGCCGCATCCGCAACACGCTGCGCTTCTTGCTCGGTGCGCTCGACGGCTTCACCGAGGCCGAACGCGTCGATTTGAGCGACGAACGCGTGCCCGAGCTCGAACGCCTCGTCTTGCACCAGCTCACCGAAATGGATACCAAACTGCGCACCTGCATTGAAAAATATGACTTCATGCGCCTGACCAAAGCCCTGCACGATTTCTGCAACGAAGAACTCAGCGCCTTTTATTTCGACATCCGCAAGGACCGCCTCTATTGCGATGAGCCAGCCTCTTTTGAACGCCGCGCAACCCGCACCGTCATGGCCGAAATCTTCGGATGCTTGGTAAGCTGGCTGGCCCCCGTGCTGGTCTTCACCGCCGAAGAGGCGTGGTCCCACCGCCCTGCGGGAGTGTTTGGAGATGAGGAATCCATCCACCTGCGCGAATTCCCAACTATCTCCGAAAGCTGGAAAAACCCGGAGTTGGCCGAGAAGTGGGCCGAAATCATGACAATTCGCAAATCGGTTCTTGAAGCCATCGAACCCCTGCGCGCCGATAAAACCCTCGGCTCCTCCCTCGAGGCTCTCCCCACCATCTCCACACAATCGCATTATGTAAAATCAATAGCCGGGGAAATGGCCGATATCTGCATCGTTTCCGATCTTCAGGTGAAAGAAGGCGATCCGTCCGTGAAAATCGAAAAAGCCCCCGGCCAGAAATGTTCCCGCTGCTGGAAAGTCCTGCCCGAGGTCTCTCAAAACGGTGATCTGTGCAACCGCTGCACCGACGTGGTGAAAGAGGCCAAAGCCGCCTGAGATTGCATGAGAAGCACTCTGATATTATAAATTTTTGGCTATGCAGGAAGGAAATGCCATGAATACCAGAATGAAGATGGATATAGAGGCTTTAAAGAAAACCTATGTAAAGCCTGATAAGGTGCAGGCGCAGAAAATCCTCAGATACGTCAAAGATTTTGAAAACGAGAAAGACCGCTTCGCCTTTATCGGTATGGGCGGTACAATTTCGTCGGGCTATAATCCGAATAAAGAATCTCTTTTCCCGTTTCCATGCCATGTTTCCAGAACCTTGATTGAGGACCTTCAGGGTAAATTCGGCATTAACACCGATACATTTGCATCGGCAGAACTATCCTCAAAAGACAGCCGCGACCTGGAAAATGCGGACTTGGAAGCATTGCTTGATTTTGTATCCTCCATTGAGAATGAGCGCATTTTGATCACATGCGGAACATATCTGCTCACGAAAATCGCAGAGATCCTAATCGATACCGACGTTGTTCAAGACAAAATTGTTGCCGTAACAGGGAGCATGTTACCAACCGGTTTCACCTTCTCGGATTCAGGAATGAATATCATGTCTGCAATCACCGCGGTTGATTTGGCGAAGAAACATGAATTGAAGCCCTCTCATAATGTTTTCGTTGTTTTCCATGGCCAGGTCTATACAACTTTGGAAGAAATAAAGGCCCTCAATCTCCACAACGAAGCAACGGATAAACTGGTCATTGAATACCCGTTAACATCTGTACCGTATAAGCGGGGCTAGGGTCAAAACGTCATTGCGAGGAGCGTAAGCGACGAAGCAATCCATCTCTTGAAATAATGGCTGAATTGCCGCCCCCGTTCAAGCCGGGGGCAGGTTAAAGCCGCTTAATCTCTGCGAAGTCATCCCTGCGAAAGCAGGGATCCAGTTTTCAACTGAGCGGCGGATTCCCGCCTGCGCGGGAATGACTTCATAAGGGGGGAGCCTAATCCCCCCGCCGTTGCCGCGCCAGCCAGTCATTAATATGCGGGCGGCCGGTTTTTGCCTCATATTTCTCGTAATAGCGCTGATGATAATCCTCGGCCTCCCAGAACGTGCCGGCGGGCTCCAGCGTCGTCACAATCGGCTTCGCAAACCGCTTCGCCGCCGTAAGCTCATCAATCACCTCCTGCGCTTGGCGCTTTTGCGCCTCATCGGTATAAAAAACCGCTGAGCGATACTGCGTCCCGACATCCGGCCCCTGACGGTTGAGCTGCGTCGGGTCGTGGGCTTGGGTAAAGAAAAACATCAGCAACGCCCGAAAATCGGTCTTATCCGGATCATACGTCACCTCAACGGCCTCGGCATGGCCGGATTTGGAACCATGCGTATCTTCATATTTCGGATTGTCCATATGCCCGCCAATATAGCCCACGCGTGTATACAGCACACCCGGCTGGCTGCGATATTCGCTTTCCGTGCACCAAAAACATCCACCGGCAAAAATCGCCACCGGATAGCCTTCGGGTTTCATTTCCATCAGATCACCTCCTAAATGCGCGCGGCCTAAGCCTTTTTCGGCCATGCTCCGCTGCGGGCTGGCCGCAAACCATAGCAAAACCACAAGGCCCGCAAACATCAAAACCGGCACAAAAAAATTGTTCATTTCATAGTCTTTCCATTTTGTCATCCCCGCAAAAGCAGGGATCTGTTACAATCGAATTCGTAAGTTTATTGGAAACCGTTACATGATTTTAAACGATTATACTTCGCCCAACTACAACGACCGCGCCGATGACTGCGCGCCGTCGATGATTGTCATCCATTATACCGGCATGAAAACCGCCCAAGCCGCGCTTCAGCGGCTCTGCAATCCAGAGGCTGAGGTTAGCGCCCATTACGTCATTGACGAAGACGGCACTCTCTACCAACTCGTGGACGAGGATAAACGCGCCTGGCATGCGGGCGTGTCAGAGTGGGAAGGCTGTACGGATATCAACTCCGCCAGCATCGGCATCGAACTGGTCAACCCGGGCCATGAATTCGGCTATCACCCGTTTCCGCATGAACAAATGGCCGCATTGGCCAAATTATGCAAGGACATCATGTCCCGCCACGAAATCAAAACCGTGCTCGGCCACGAAGACGTCGCCCCGGGCCGCAAACAAGATCCCGGCGAGCTTTTTGATTGGTTCTGGCTTGATCAGCATGGCGTACCGAATATTCATTCTGAATAAAGTTTCTGGCCCATCAGCATCCGTCATTGCGAACCGCCAGCGGCGGTGAAGCAATGACAAAGAAGAAAGGCCGCCGGAGTTTCCCCGCGGCGGCCAATCATAAAGCTCAGAAAATCTATAAGCCGGGTCCTGTACTCCCAAAGGAGCGGCAACCATTCATCTACGCGCATCATTACTGAAACGCTTAAGCGACCAACCCGAACACGGCGCGGAAAAACGCCATCATGCGTTCCTATTCGGTCTTGCTTCCGGCGGGGTTTACCGTGCCGTGCGATGTTACCATGCACGCGGTGCGCTCTTACCGCACCCTTTCACCCTTACCTGAATAATCAGGCGGTTTGCTTTCTGTTGCACTGTCCGTAGGCTCGCGCCCCCCGGGAGTTACCCGGCGCCGTTTTTCCGTGAAGCCCGGACTTTCCTCTCGCCCCACTGTTTAAAGCGTGGCCAGCGGCTGCCCGATCTTCTGAAGGGCGCACTATGCCGATTTTGACCGCAAAACGCAAGTTTATCTCTTATCAAGCCCACGACTGCGGGCCGCGCGAACCGTTTCGCGAAAGATTGCGCGGCGTTTGAGCGCTCTTTTTCATTGAAAATGAAAGAATAAAATACAAAAACGATTCCTCCACAAAAAGATAAATGGGGACAACTCTAGGTGCGACTCGGCGGATAAATTGACGAATCTCTTCTTCCTCTGATACTTCTAAAAGAGTCAAGGCTTGTTCATAAGCCTCTTTTCGAATCCAGAATCGATTCTCACATCGCTGCGTAACACATTGTTTTGATTCAATAAAAGGACTCAAGCGCTTGAGCCATTATCCTGTTATGCTAAATGAAGTTTTGGCGGCGCTATCCCCTGTGGATGGCGGTGTTTACGTGGATGGGACCTTTGGTGCAGGTGGGTATAGCAGGGCCATTTTGGATGCAGCCGATTGTACGGTCGTCGCGATTGATCGTGATCCCGATGCAGCCAAACGTGCGGAGGATTTGAGCAGGAATTATGCCGGGCGTCTAATCTTCCTGCGTGGTTGCTTCGGCGATGTAGAAAGCTTGTTGGCGGGAGCTGGGATTGAGAAGGTTGATGGATTCGTGCTTGATCTCGGGGTATCGTCCTTCCAGCTTGATCAGGCTGAGCGAGGTTTTTCTTTTCGCGCTGATGCGCCGCTGGATATGCGCATGGACCCCGAAAGCGGTAAAGGCGCAGCGGATCTGATCGCGCAAATGGACGAAAAAGAGCTGGCCGATCTGATTTATAAATATGGCGAGGAGCGCAAATCTCGCCAGATTGCTCGCCGCATTGTTGAGATGCGCCGTGCCGCGCCCATAGAAACTACAGGCCAGCTTGCCGAAATTGTTCGTTGTTGTGTCCCCAAAAGCCGTGACGGCATTGACCCGGCGACCCGTACATTCCAGGCGCTGCGCATCGCGGTGAATGACGAACTGGGCGAGCTGGAGCGCGCATTAAATGCGGCTGAAAACATTCTTAAGCCTGGCGGGCGCATGGTTGTTATATCCTTCCATTCTCTTGAGGATGGCCTTGTCAAACGCTTTTTCCGTTCTCAATCCGGTGCTGAGGCAGTCTCACGCTATTTGCCGCAAACTGAAAACGATCCCGCAAAACTCAGACTCCTCACCCGCAAGGCTGTAAAACCCGGAGAGCAGGAAATCGCCGAAAACTCGCGTTCGCGTTCAGCCCGGCTGCGCGGCGCTCAATATATCGGGGGAGCATCATGAAACTGCTCAAGCCCCGTACTTTTATAATTTTCGCCCTGGTCGGGCTGGCTGGCGCCGTACTGCTCCACACCTCGCAAAATGTCCAACATGCTCAGGAGCGTCTCGAGGCGCTGGAGCAATCAGTTCAGCGTGAAGAAGAAAAAATACGCATGCTGAAAGCTGAATGGGAAACACTCAATCGCCCTGAACGCCTCGAGCGTTTGGCTAACGAGTTCCTTGATTTGGTGCCGCCATCGCCTGATCAAATGACCAGCGAGGAAGTGCATCTCCCTGAATCTGTTCCCTCTGAGTTTGTGCTGCCGGAAGTTGAAAGCTTCCCCCCCCCGGTCTTGCAGCCTGTCACATTTCAAAGTGCTGGCCAGGAAAAGGAAAGCGCACCGATCCCCGTGCAAAAGCCACAGCGCGCGGATCCATCAATGCGGCACAATAAGCCCGTAAAGGAAAAAGCCTTTGGCGATTTGCTGAATGAATTGGGTCAAAGCAAAAATGGCGGTGTGCCATGATCTTTTCCCAGCGTTTACGTCGAAATACAGTCAAAATTGAAGGAGAGCGCAGTTCGGCTCTGGATCTGGCGCGCGGGCGTCTTGTTTTGATGAGTGGTTTTTTTATCCTGGTCTATATGGTGTTCGCCGTGCGTGCCTTCGACCTGGCGATTATTCAAGGGCATGCCATTGCACCCGATAACGGGCAGATTGCTGAAAGCAATATGCTAAATATAAACGGCGAAACGCCGCGCCGCGCCGACATTACTGATCGCAACGGCGCGTTGCTTGCCACCACACTCAAAACCGCTTCGCTCTATGCAGATCCACGCTTAATCGCCGATGCGGATGCAGCTGCCAAAAAGCTGATAATAATTTTTCCTGACTTGAAATATGGCGATATCCTTCAAAAGCTGCAAAGCCAGAAACGCTTCGTCTGGCTCCAGCGCAACGTAAGCCCTGACCAGCAATATCAGGTCTTGCAAATCGGAGAGCCGGGGCTTGAGTTTGAGGAGGGCTATAAACGTTTTTACCCGCAAGGGGCGCTGGCCGCGCATTTGCTCGGCTATGGTAATGTTGATGCGCAAGGGCTTGCCGGAATTGAGCGCAGTTTTAACAAACATCTCGGCGGCGGACACGATCTTAAATTAACATTGGATATTCGCCTCCAACATGTGCTGCGCCGTGAGATGCTTAAAGCCGTGGAAGAATTTGAGGCCATCGGCGCAGCCGGCGCAATCATGGACGTAACCACAGGTGAAATTCTCGCTGGTGTCTCTTTGCCAGATTTTAATCCGCATGATCCGGGCCGCGCCGATAAAGATGCGATTTTTAATCGCCTGACCCTGGGAGCTTATGAACTCGGATCTGTGTTCAAGATTTTTTCCACCGCCGCATTTTTCGAGGCGCATGATGTGCCGATGAGCACGACCTTTGATGCCAGTGAACCGATTAAAATCGGCCGCCATACGATCCATGATTATCACGCAGAAGACCGGGTTCTGACCATTCCCGAAGTGTTTATGTATTCCTCAAATATTGGCTCCGCGCTGATGGGCCGCGCCGTCGGCACGGATGCTTTGCGCAGTTTCTATCGTGATCTTGGCCTGTTAGACCCGCTCGATTTTGAGGTGCGTGAGGTTACGCGTCCGCTTGTGCCCCATCCCTGGCGCGAGGTCAACACACTCACCGCTTCCTATGGTCATGGCGTATCCACAACGCCGCTTCAGCTTATCACAGCCGTATCCTCCATCGTCAATGGCGGCTATTTGGTAAAACCCAGCCTCGTCCTTGATGAGCAAAGCGATGAAGAAGAGCCTGGCAAAGATATTCGCATTGTTTCGGCTGAAACCGCCCAGCGTATGCGTCAATTGCTCAGGCTTGTTGTGACCGACGGCACAGCCAAAAAAGCCGAAGTGAAGGGTTATCGCGTTGGTGGTAAAACCGGCACCGCCGAAAAAATTGCCGATGGCCGTTATGATAGCAAGAAAAAGATTTCATCCTTTGTTGGTATTTTCCCAATGGATGAACCGCGCTATGCGGTTTTCATTATGGTTGACGAACCTAAAGGTCAAAAACATACATGGAATTACGCCACTGGCGGCTGGGTTGCCGCTCCGGCCGTAGCGCGGGTAATCGCCTCTATGGCCGCTATCCTTGGCATTTCACCAGCAGGAGATAATACACCAGAAAACCACTTCGGTGAGTCCTTGAAACAATTTGTTAGTACAAAGGAGGAGCATTGATGAATTTTGATGTCTCCACCATCAAAGGTCTGAGCGAAGATAGTCGCGCGGTTAAAAAGGGCTACCTGTTTGCAGCGCTGCCCGGGTGCAAAGTGGATGGTCGTGATTATATTAACGCCGCGATTGAGCACGGTGCGAGTGTGATTCTTGCTCCCGAAGGTACACAGCTTCCACCGGGCGTAAAGGATGTCAAACTGCTCACAGATCCTAACCCGCGGCAAGCCCTTGCCAAATTGGCAGCGCAGTTTTATGCACGCCAGCCTGAGCACATCGCAGTTGTGAGTGGAACAAATGGCAAAACCTCTACCACGCTGTTTGTACAGCAGCTTTGGACTGCAGCCGGGTATAATGCCGCCTCTCTCGGAACGCTGGGTGTACGCTGTGCTGGCGTTGTGAAGTCTGGCGCGATGACAACGCCTGGTCCTGTTGCGCTGCAGGCCGGGCTGGCCGAACTCGCCGCCGAAGGCGTGACGCATCTGGCAATGGAAGCCTCTTCGCATGGGCTGGATCAATATCGTCTTGACGGTGTAGAGTTTGAAGCCGCCGGTTTTACCAATCTCAGCCACGATCACCTCGATTACCACGGCTCCATGGAAGAATATTTCACGGCCAAAGCCCGCCTGTTTGAAGAGCTTCTGCCAGAAAGCGGTGTGGCTGTACTCAATGCCGACATTCCCGAATTCGAAAAGCTGCAGGAAATCTGCAAACGGCGCGGCGTAAAAATTTTGAGTTACGGCCACCATGGTAAAGACCTTAAAATTCTATCCGTTAAGCCCGCCGGTCACGGGCAGGATTTAGAACTGGGAATTACCGGTGCGCATAAAGACATCACGCTTCCACTGGTCGGCGAGTTTCAGGTCATGAACGCGCTTTGCGCTCTTGGGCTGGTCATCGCAAATGACCCGGCGAAAAAAGAAATCTACATTGAAGCGTTGGAAAAACTCCAAGGTGCGCCGGGACGCCTCCAACTCGTGCCCGGTCATCCCGGGGCGGCAGTCTATGTCGATTATGCCCATACGCCCGATGCGCTGGAAAATATTCTTAAGGCCTTGCGTCCGCATACAAAAGGAAAGCTGGTTTGCGTCTTTGGCTGCGGCGGTAATCGCGATAAGGCCAAGCGCCCGGTCATGGGAGCGGTTGCAGGGCAATATGCCGACCTGACTATTGTTACAGATGACAATCCGCGGGGCGAAAACCCCGCCGATATTCGTGCTGCTATTCTCAGCAGTGTTCCGTCCTCACAACAAATTGCCGATCGCCGCGAAGCTATTACTACAGCCATCACACAGCTCGAAACCGGCGATGTGCTGGTCATCGCCGGAAAAGGTCACGAACAAGGACAGATTTTTGCCAGCCATACGACTCATTTCGATGATGTTGAAGAGGCCGGTAAAGCCATTGCGTATCTCGAACATCAAGAACCAAGTAAAGAGGAAGAAAAGAAAGTATAATGTTAGGAAGCAATAGTTTAAACTGGAAGGCCGTGCGCCTCGCAGGTGTAACCGTGAGTGTCCAGCCCCGGCCCAGAACACCATATTCTGTTCTTAAGGTCGGCGGACTTGTCGACACGGGAAACGCCCAGCAAACGGTAATTTTGCAAAACGCGCTGCCCTCCGAATGGGAAATTGATCTGGAAAATAAAACCAAGTCCTCAAAAGGGCTTTCGTTGCCGCGCCGGATTGCCAATCTCAACTGTATTTACACCGGGCGTTCTTTTGGCGTAGTCGCCGATGTCACCGATGCAGTGCGCGCCGTAACCCGCAATGCCAAGCTTGCCGCAATTGTTCCCGAAGTGGTTGCACCAGGAGATTTTATGATCTTTAAGCATGTCGGCCCGCGGTTTCGCATTCGCTTTGCTGGCATGTTGCGCGCGGTTCCTCAAATGCGCTAGGGTCGCTGGGTAACTAAAGAATAGAAGGTTTTACACTGTATGCTCTATCATCTCCTTTTCCCGCTGTCCGAACAGTTCATTCTCTTTAACCTGTTTCAGTATCTGACCTTCCGCACCGGCGGAGCGATTCTGACGGCGCTGCTCATCTGCTTCCTGATTGCCCCGCGCATGATTGGCTGGTTAAAGGCCAAACAAAAGGAAGGTCAGCCCATCCGCGAAGATGGTCCGGAGACGCATTTTGCAAAGGCAGGAACTCCGACCATGGGCGGGCTGATGATTTTGATCTCCGTGACACTTTCAACGCTTCTTTGGGCGGATCTTAGCAATCAGTTTGTCTGGATCGCGCTGCTGGTCATGGTCGGATATGGCCTGATTGGTTTCGGCGATGATTATCTCAAACTGACAAAGCGTAACACTAAGGGCCTGCCCGGAAAACTCAAGCTGGCCGCACAAATCCTGATTGGCAGTATAGCTGCAATATGGATTATGAACGCGCTGCCCGGCCATATTAATCAGCATATCGCGATCCCTGTCCTCAAAGACATCTACATCTATATCGGCTTGCTGTTCATCCCCTGGGCCTTGCTGGTAATGGTGGGATCATCAAACGCCGTGAACCTGACAGACGGACTGGACGGGCTGGCCATCGTCCCGGTCGCTATCGCCGCAGGCGTGTTTGGAATGATCAGCTATCTCGTCGGCAACGAAGTCTTTTCGGAATATCTGCGCATTCCTTACGTCGTCGGCACCGGCGAACTTTCCATTCTGTGTGGTGCCCTCATCGGCGGCGCGATGGGGTTTTTATGGTACAACGCGCCCCCGGCGATGATCTTTATGGGCGATACCGGCTCATTGGCGATGGGAGGTGTTCTCGGTACAATCGCGGTGATTGTAAAGCATGAGTTAGTACTCGCCATTGTCGGCGGCCTGTTCGTGCTCGAGACCGTTTCGGTGATTGTGCAGGTTGTATCTTTTAAACTCACCGGCAAGCGAGTCTTCGCCATGGCGCCTTTGCATCATCATTTTGAGAAAAAGGGTTGGTCGGAACCCACAATCGTTATACGCTTCTGGATTATTGCATTTATTTTGGCATTGGTCGGCTTGGCAACACTCAAGCTTAGATAGCGTATGATTGATTGTACAAAATTCATTGAAACACTCGATGGCAAACCCGTAGCCGTATTTGGTCTTGGGCTTTCTGGTATTTCAACCATTAAAGCGCTGGTCAAAGCTGGTGCAAAGGTGAAGGCCTGGGACGATCTTGCCGATACGCACGATGCGGCCAGTGAAACCGGCGCTGAAATTACACATCTTGATCAAAAGAATTTGCAAGAGTGTGCGTTGTTGGTTCTTGCTCCGGGCGTGCCGCTCTTTTATCCCAGGCCGCATCAGGTTGTCATGACCGCGCGAAAACTGGGCATGGAAATTATCAGTGATCTGGAAATTCTGCATCGCTGTAACCATGGTTGCAAAACCATCGGCATAACCGGCACAAACGGAAAATCAACAACCACCGCGCTGATCGGTTATATCCTTGAAAGCGCAGGGTGCAGCGTTGCCATGGGCGGTAATATTGGTCGTCCCGTGCTTGATCTGGATTTGCCAAAAAAAGACGGATTCTTTGTGCTGGAAATTTCATCGTACCAGATGGATTTATGCACGACATTTACGCCCGATATTTCTGTGCTGCTGAATATTACGCCCGATCATCTGGACCGGCATGGCAATTTCAAAAATTATGCCGCCGCCAAAGAACGCATTTTTAAAGGAGAAGGCCTCGCAATTATCAGCCTTGATGATGAACCCTGCCGCCGGATTTACGAACGTATGATGGCTTATGAAACCGGCCAGCGCCGCGTCCGCCCTCTATCTTTTGAAGGCGCTGTTGAAAACGGTGTTTTCGTCAAAGACGGCATCTTGTTTGATGCGCGCAAAGGAGCGTCTCGCGAGATCGGTTCGATAAAAGGTTTTGCTTCCCTGCGTGGTATCCACAACCACCAAAACGCTGCTGCTGCTTACGCAGTGTGTGCCTCTCAGGATGTAGCATTGGAACCAGATGTTATTCTGGAAGCAATGAAAACATTTCCCGGTTTGCCGCACCGCCAGTTTCAAACGCGCGTTATCAACGGTATCCCGTACATTAATGACAGTAAGGCCACGAATGTTGAAGCAACCAGCAAAGCGCTCTCGGCTTACCGCAATATTTATTGGATCGCAGGCGGTCGGCCCAAAGGCGATAATCTTGAGGATATTTCTTCTCTCATGTCGAATGTACGCCATGCATTTTTAATTGGTGAGGCAATGATCGCCTACGCGGGCTGGCTTGATCAATATTCGGTACCCTACACGCTGTGCGGGGATTTGGAAAACGCCGTCAACGAAGCCCACAATCTGGCGCAGTCCGAACGCGGACGCCCCGGCGGTGGCGGCGTAGTAATGCTGTCTCCTGCGTGTGCCTCTTACGACCAGTTCAGATCCTTCGAAGAGCGCGGTGAATATTTTACAAACTATGTCAACGCACTTGATGAAACACAAACCTCGGTAGACGGAGCCGCGGCATGAGCCTCTTTGCCCGCACCGACCAATCTCCTCTCGGCCAGTGGTGGTGGACCGTTGATCGCGCTATGCTGGCCGCGCTTATAACGCTGGCTGTATTCGGCATTGCACTGGTCGCCACGGCCAGCCCGCCTGTGGCCGAGCGCATCGGTTTAGAAAATTACCATTTTCTCAAACGTCATCTCGTCATTCTGGTTCCGGCAATCGGCATGTTGATTGGCTTTTCTTTTCTCGGTCAGCGCAATATTCGCAGGCTGGCCGCGCTCGCTTTTGTGGGCAGTGCCATTGCAATGATCGCGGTGCTGGTCACTGGCATGGAGATTAAAGGTGCGCAGCGCTGGATTCATATTTTTGGTTTTTCTCTCCAACCCAGCGAATTTATCAAGCCCGCTTTTGCCGTACTGGCGGCCTGGTTTATGGCTATGCAAAAGGAAAAGGAAAAATTCCCCGGCAACGCCATCACCGCCGGCCTGTATTTCCTGACCATCACATTGTTGCTACTTCAACCGGATTTAGGCATGACCGTGATCGTCACCGCCATTTGGGCCGCGCAGATTTTTCTGGCCGGTTTCCCTTTTCGCCTGCTCGCGGTTTTGCTGGTTTTGGGAGTCGGCGGTCTTGTCACAGCTTATGCCGCATTTGACCACGTCCAAAGCCGCATTGATCGCTATCTTCATCCCGAAGCCGGTGATACCTACCAAATCGATAAATCTTTGCAGGCCTTCCAAAATGGCGGCTTGTTCGGCACCGGACCTGGGCAGGGGACCGTAAAAATGGGCCTGCCCGATGCGCATGCCGATTTTATTTTTTCTGTTGCTGCCGAAGAAATGGGGCTGGTCTTCGTACTGATTATCCTCGGCGTCTACGGATTTATCTTGCTGCGCGGCTATAACCGGTTGATGGATTCGCATGATATGTTTGTGGTCCTCGCCGTGGGCGGGTTGCTCACAATGTTCGGTCTGCAGGCCTTGGTGCATATGGGCTCCAGCCTCCACCTCCTGCCGACCAAAGGCATGACCTTGCCGCTGATAAGCTATGGCGGCTCGTCCTTGCTATCCGTCGGTTTTTCGATGGGCATTGTGCTGGCGCTCACGCGGCGTAGTCGCCGCACCGGCATTTCCAAGGGCGGGCTGTCGCTGGCAACCTCCAAGACACAAGGGGCTGCGCCATGAGTGATCCATTGATAATACTCAGCGCAGGCGGCACCGGCGGTCATATCATGCCCGCTCAGGCTCTGGCGCTTGATCTGATCTCGCGCGGCTATCGCGTCGAGATGGTCACGGATTCGCGCGGCATGAAATATGCCGAGCTGTTTAAAGACATCCCTTTACACGAAATAAAAGCCGGAACGCTCGGCGCCGGGATTAAGGGCAAAATAAAAGGCGCATTTGATCTGGGGCTTGGCATTTTACAGGCTCGCGCTCTGCTCAAAAAAACCCGGCCCGCAATCGTCGTCGGCTTTGGCGGCTACCCGTCCTTCCCAGCTGTCTATGCGGCCCAAGGGATGAAAATCCCCACCATCTTGCACGAGCAAAACGCGGTTATCGGAAAAGCCAATGAAATGTTGGCACCAAAGGCTGCGCGCATTGCTTCGTCAACGCCGTCGCTACGCGGGCTGGAAGAGGCTGAAAAAATCCACACCATCTTTACCGGCAACCCGGTGCGCCCGGAGATCGCTGCACTTTATACAAAGCCCTATCCTAAACTCGACCATGACGGGGAATTACGCATTTTGGTGATGGGCGGATCCCTCGGCGCACATGTGTTTAGTGAAGTTTTACCCAAGGCGCTTGCCGGATTGCCCGCCGATCACCGTGCGCGCCTGCATATAGTCCAGCAATGTCGCCAGGAAGATTTACAAGAAACAAAAAAGCGCTATGACGAAGCCAAAATTAATGCGCATCTTTCCCCGTTCATCGACAATGTCGCCGAAGAATTGGAGCATTGCCACCTGTTTATTGGCCGTTCCGGCGCCAGCACCGTCGCGGAAATGAGCGCCGCCGGACGCCCGGCAATTTTCGTGCCCTATCCGCACCATAAAGACCAGCAACAAAAAATGAACGCCGAAATCGTCTCCGATGCCGGCGGCGGCTGGGTGATGGCCGAAAGCGGCTTTACGTCCGAAGCGCTGCTTGCGCGCATTGAAACTTTCCTGCAAAATCCGCAAATATTGTTTAGCGCTGCGGAAAAGGCCCGCGAATGTGGCCGCCCCGACGCCGCGCGAAAACTCGGCAACCTCGTCACCGCCATCATGAGCGGCTGGAATGAGTAGTTTTCATAAAAATATTGACATAACATTTAATAACAATGTAAAAGCATCCTCAGTTTTTGAGTGGCGAGGAGAATATTATGTCGTTGAAAAATAGAGTTATGGCGCTGTCTATGCTATTTGGTGCAACACAACTGTCCGGCTGTGCAACATCTTTATACGGAGATAAAGGGCAAGAGCTGACGATTGCTTTTGGAAATCCTGAAGGTGCGGAGAAAATTATCGCTATTGATCACCGCGTAGTCCGCATTCCTTCTTACGATAACGATGCGTTCTCAATTTACGGGGGAAAGGTCAAACAGGATACAGATGTTGGAATCAGTACCGAAGCGAGCATTGCAATAGAAGGGGAACAAGCTCAAGCTCAAGGTGTGGGAAGATCCCCTGAGGTAGAGGCAGACAACCTTTACCATGCCGGTGCAGCAGATGCAGATACCAACAGGATTTTAATCGCGAATACATATGTCAACATTGATCTTGCTCCTGACTACGGAGAGCTTGCGTGCAAGGAAACACTTTTAAAGTTTAATGAAATAACAAACACCCTAAGCGGCGTCGCTCATCTGGTCGATGACGCCGATTGCGCGGATATGAAATATTATAAAAACCCTCAAGGCTACAATTTTGAATTTGGCGGGATAACAGGCTGTTTTGCCTCGAAAAAAGTCTCACCAGAGAGGCTCAAAGCATCCCCTAACGGACAAGTAGTGGTCGCATTAGACTCTGTCCCTGTTGCCCTATGTTATGAATATGTCCGGTAAAATATAAAAATCATCCCATGAAACCCCGGAAACGTTCCGGGGTTTTTGTTTTCAGTGTTAAAACAGTGTTTTCCTTTGTCTCACCTTATGGTTTTTGCTAGAACCATTCGTGTTTATTTGTGTCCATTCGTGGTTAAAAGGAAACAAACATGCAACACGGACTGCCCAAAGACATTGGCGCGCTTCATTTCATCGGCATCGGCGGCATCGGGATGAGCGGCATCGCCGAAATCCTGAATTCGCTGGATTACACCGTCCGCGGTTCTGACATGGCCGAGGGCCCGAACGTAAAGCGCCTGCGCGAAACCGGCATTGAAGTCAAAGTCGGCCACGCGCCTGAAAACCTCAAAGCCGCCGATGGCAACTTGCCCGCCGCAGTCGTGATTTCCTCCGCCATCAAGAAAACCAATCCAGAGCTGCAAGCCGCCCGCGACCTCGGCCTGCCCATTGTTCGCCGCGCCGAAATGCTGGCCGAGTTGATGCGCCTGAAATGGGCGGTGGCCATCGGCGGCACTCACGGCAAAACCACCACCACCTCAATGGTCGGTCAAATGTTGGAGACCGCCGGGTTCGACCCCACAATCATCAATGGCGGCATCGTCAATGCCTATGGCACAAACACCCGCCTGGGCGCCAGCGACATCATGGTTGTGGAGGCCGATGAAAGCGACGGCACCTTTACCCGTCTGCCCGCAAGCGTCTGCGTGGTCACCAATATGGACCCCGAACATATGGAACATTACGGCACGTTTGAAGCTGTCAAAGACGCCTATCGCCAGTTCATCCATAACGTCCCGTTTTACGGCTACGCCGTGCTGTGCATCGACCACCCGGAGGTTCAGGCCCTCATCCCTTCCGTGAAAGACCGCAAAATCATCACTTACGGCTTTAACCCTCAGGCCGATGTACAAGTCAGCAATGTCAAAAGCGGCCCCGACGGCTCTGTGTTTGATGTCAGCCTGCCTGATGAGCGCATGCTGCGCGATGTTCACCTGCCAATGTTAGGGCAGCACAACATTTTAAACGCGCTGGCCGCGCTGTGCATAGCTTACGAAATGAACGTTGCCGCCCCGATCATGAAAAAAGCGCTGGAAGGTTTCACCGGCGTAAAGCGCCGCTTCACCAAAACCGGCGTCAGCCACGACATCACCGTCATTGATGATTACGCGCACCACCCGATCGAAATCGAAACAGTGCTCAAAGCTGCGCGCATGGCCGTGGCGGAAAATAATGCTCGCGTCATTGCCGTCATGCAGCCCCATCGCTATACCCGCCTGCATAATCTGTTCGACGAATTTTGCAAATGCTTCAACGACGCCGATGCTGTCATCATCGCCGATATTTACGCAGCCGGTGAAGACCCGATAGAAGGCACGGATAAACGCAGCCTCGTCGAAGGTATAAAAAACCACGGCCACCGTGAAGTCATGGCGCTGCCCGATCGCAAGGAACTCGCCCATATGATCGCGCGCCTCGCCCGCCCCGGCGACTACGTCATCTGCATGGGCGCGGGCGACATTACCGGCTGGGCCTACGACCTGCCCGCCCAGCTTGACACCGAACTGGATAAAGCCAAAGGAAATGCAGCTTGATAGCTGTATCGTCATTGCGAGGAAGCCTGCCCCCGCGAAGGCGGGGGAAGCAATCCACAGTCAATTGTCATCCCCGTCATCCCCGCCTTGTGCGGGGATCTGGTAATCTGGATTTATTCTGGCTATATTCCAGCGATGGACAAGAAACGATACATACTGAACGAAATCAAATGAACCGCTTCGCGTCTTTGCGCCTTCGCAGTGAATTGAATAATACCCGTGTTGATCTGTGTTCATCTGTGGTTCATAATTTTTACCCCGGCATTGACAAAATAAGAATTTTTTCCTAATCTTTAAAAGAAAAACGAACACAAAAAACATGCCAAAAAGCGAAAGCCCCCCCACCCCGGCAAAAATGAAAAACAAAGCGAAGGATATAAAGAATTTTGAGTAAAAACAGTATGTTAGAAGCTATGTTTCCAAAATGTCATTGCGAGGAGGGCGAAGCCCGACGCGGCAATCCATCTATAAGAGTTGGATTGCTTCGCTGTGCTCGCAATGACGTGTGAAGGGAATCCGCGGCACTCTCACCGAAAACGCCCCTCTGGGCGCGCAAAGCTGGTTTCGCTGCGGCGGCCATGCCGATCTGCTGTTTCAACCCGCCGATGCCGATGATCTTGCTGTCTTTCTCAAGGTTTGGCCGCTGACTCCCAAAAAATCCCCTCCGGGGGAGGGTCGGGGGAGCACGAAAACTCCCCTCCCCCTCTCGGGGGGAGGGTTAGGGTGGGGGGGTAAAAGCGCGTGGGGGGGCAACCTCACTATCATCGGCGGCATGGCCAATACCATCGTGCGTGACGGCGGCATTCGCGGCGCCACCATCCAGCTCGGCAAGCCCTTCGCGGAGGTAAAAGTTCTGGATGGACGCTACATCCAGGCCGGGTGCGGCGCGCTAAACGGCAATGTCGCCGCCGCAGCTGTGAAAGCCGGAATAGGCGGCCTCGAATTCCTCTCCGGCATTCCCGGCACATTGGGCGGCGCATTGCGCATGAATGCCGGAGCTTACGGCTCGGAAATAAAAGACGTGCTGATCGGGGTCAATGCAATAACCCGCGCTGGTCACGAAATTCGTATCGTGCTCGAAGATCTCAAAATGAGCTATCGCCATACCGAATTGCCCGAAGAGATGATTTTCACCAGCGCCATCCTCAAAGGCGTCGCAGAAGATTATGAAACGGTAAAGGCCCGCATCACCGAGATCAAAAAGAAGCGTAATGATACCCAGCCCATAAAGGAAAAAACCGGCGGTTCAACCTTCGCCAATCCTCCGCCTGCCGAACTCCGCAAAGCGGGATTGCCCGAAGACACCCGCGCCTGGCAGGTGGTCGAAAAAGTCGGCGCGCGCGGCCTCAGGGTTGGCGGCGCACAAATGAGCAAAAAACACTGCAACTTTATGATCAATACCGGCGATGCCACTGCCCGCGACCTCGAAATGCTCGGCGAGGAAATCCGCAAACGCGCAAAGCACGACCTCGGCCTCACCCTGCATTGGGAAATTCAACGGGTTGGAGAGGTGTGACTGCTGTCATTGCGAGCGACCAACGGGAGCGCGGCAATCCAGAAATATTACACCCCAAATCAAACGATGAAAGCCTTAAATCTTCGGCACGCGCTCGTAAATATCCGGCAGATCGTTTTCAATCAGCACCACATCGCCATCCTGCTTGTTCTTCGCAATCCATTTTTGCGCCTCGTCAAAGCTCTCAACCTCATGCAGTTGCTTGCTGGCTCCCGTTTCTTTAAACGCGCTGATAAAGGTCGGAATCCGCTTACCTTTAACGACAATCGCCACATCACAAACTTGTCCGGCATAGGCACCGATGCTTTTATGCGCTTCATCGTGAATTTTGCCCAGCTCAACCATGCCCGGCGTAATCAGAATTTTGCGCCCTGTGCCGATTTGCGACAACAATCCCAGCGCGGCCTGAAACCCAAGCGGATTGGAATTATACGCATCATCGATAATCGTCAAACCGCCCGATTGTTTACGCACCTCTAATCGGTGCTCGATTTGCGGTAAACTCGGCAAGGCGGCCTGAATATCTTTCGACGAAACGCCAAGCTCGAACGCCGCCACAAAGGCCATCGCAAGATTGTGGCCGTGATGGATGCCGAACAGCGGCGCTTCGACATTGTAAGTGACGTTCTTCCACGTAAAACGCACTTCAAGCCCTTTACCGCCCTGAATAATTTTATGAATCTCCAGATCGCCTTTTTGCAAATAGGATTTGTCGATCTGTTTTGCTTTATCGACATCCGGGGCTTCGCCGCAAACAATGAATTGGTTCTGGTTTTGCGCTTTCATCGCGCGTGTG
>ERZ795048.1481-NODE-1481-length-20923-cov-5.398505_pt1 | contig 20923 bp, 25 predicted proteins | sample MGYA00375132_ERZ795048 | MGnify/ENA primary metagenome ERZ795048 (study PRJEB30177, sample SAMN05720225) | activated sludge metagenome | isolation source: Anaerobic digester | place: Hong Kong | collected 2014-12-17 ... | reverse complement strand
ATCAGACCTTTTCCGTTGTCCAATCGACCCTCCGTTACAGGCGTAGTAGTGGAGCCGTCCGGTACTGCCCCGGAGTCCACTGCGGACTATCGCTTGGCTTTCTAGCAGCTTGGCTCCGACTGGACGCTCGGAACAACACTTTGCGGTTTTTCGTCTTCGCCTTAGACGTACGCGTGGAGCCGTATCGTGGAACTCCATCCGCTAGGCAGTAGCCCTAGACCACCTACGCTTCTGTTGCCGCGTGCGTAGGAACGCCGCTCAGGGTATTAAGCCGGAGCGAGAGCCGCGTCGGCTACGGAAGCACCCTCGGAGACTGCGTCTCGAAGGATGCTCTCGGCCTCTGCGACTGGACTGTAGTTGTCGTTTGTGTTTGTGTTTGAGCTTAAGGCGCTCATGACCCTTCCTCTTTCGAGACGGCATACATCTCGTCAAGGAAGGGTCTCCGCTGCACCAGGACGATTCGTGCTCAACAGTGTCGAATCTATGTCGGCCCCAGTTGCTCACCCTTGGGACGAGGCTACCCCTCTTTCCCCATGCCTAAACGAGGGCCTTAGGTAAGCAGTGATCCTCACTGGATTCGAACCAGTGACCTCCCGCGTGTCAGGCGGACGCTCTCCCGCTGAGCTAGAGGATCAGTAATGCGCAGTACAGGACTCGAACCTGTGACCTCCTGCTTGTAAGGCAGGCGCTCTCCCAACTGAGCTAACCGCGCATATGCGTAGCTATTGATCTATCGGACGCTACGCGGCCCGCCGAGGTCGTCACCATCCACCTTCGGAATTGTGCATACTTCGTGGTGAGTGCTAGAAACGACGCAGCCAGCTTTGACGCTGACTACGCCAGAATGTTCAGCGAATTCCCAACCCCGAAGGGCGCTTGCTCGGCTTTCGCCTGATGGGTTTTTCGCTGAACAACGGGGCAACAAGGAATCGAACCCTGTCCTACAGGTTTGGAATCTGTTTGGCTACCATAGCCTTTGCCCCATACAGGAGAAAATCGGGAAGAGCCCACTGAGAGAATCGAACTCTCGTCCCCTGCTTACGACACAGGTGCTCTACCATTGAGCTAAACGGGCGGGGTCGTGGCGGCGATGATTTAAAGACCTTCGCTCTTACCTGCCGGAACGGTCAGGCGGCCGACCACATTAGAGCCTACTCAGGGAGTCGAACCCTGGACCCCCTCCTTACCACGGAGGTGCTCTACCGCTGAGCTAAGCAGGCGTAACGAATGATGTGCGACTCTATCAAGGTGCAGGGATTCGAACCCCGGATCTCCTGCCCCCAAAGCAGGCGCCATACCAGACTTGGCTACACCTTGTCGGCCGTTTGGTCTGCTCCCTCTCGGGCCTGAACCGGTTACGGCCACAGATAGTGTGGGAGGGGTCTGCGTTCACATCGGAGGCTCGAAATCACCGGGAGCTATCCGGCTATCGTCTCGCGGCTGACTGTCACCCCCAGCGGCCTAGAACTCGCTGTTGGATCCCACAAATCGGAATGAGAGGATTTGAACCTCCGACCCCTCGCCCCCCAGGCGAGTGCGCTAACCAGACTGCGCCACATTCCGAGAACCACCCGAAGGCGGTGAAGTTGTTCCTAAAGGCGACCGCCGAGGAGCCTGAAGAGAAGGATGATTACTACGACCAATACCACGATCCATAGCAGTGTTCCTACTGCCCCGCTTGCGGATGCTGCCAGAAGTGCTGTTGACATTAGACCTCCTTTCACCAAGTTACGATGAAGGGAGGGAGCACTTTGTATCGGGATGGCAGGATTTGAACCTGCGCTCTCTCGGTTCCGGGCCGAGTGACTTAACCAGACTAGCCTACATCCCGTTATGCGGTTGAAAGGAGTCGAACCTTCACGAGCCGAAAAGCTCGCCAGCCCCTCAAGCTGGTGCGTCTACCGTTCCGCCACAACCGCAAAATGTTATGCCTCTCGGGGGATTCGAACCCCCAATCTCTAAGAGCAGCAGGTTCTAAGCCTACCGTGTATGCCAATTCCACCAGAGAGGCGCAAATGCGGAGTCAAGGAATCGAACCTCGCCAGCGATTGCAACCGGTTTACAGCCGGTCGGGAACCCCAGTTCCCCATACTCCGCGCGATTCTCAGAGACACTCTATCCTCGGGCGCGACCGTCTTCAAAGAGTCAACATCCCTGACGCCTACCGCCAGGCATCGCCGTATGGTTACGGCTGAGATAAAGCTGGTGCGTCTCTGAGTGAAGGACTTGATATGTGCGGGCGTCCTTCGTCTTGGCCCATTAGGCATCTTAGCAGATCGCTCAACTAAATACCATGCCTCTCGCGAGATTCGAACTCGCAGCCATCCGCTTAGAAGGCGGACGCTCTATCCGATTGAGCTAGAGAGGCCGATGGGAATTATATGTCTGCGGCTCCCATACCGCATAAAAAAGGCCGCTTGTGGCGGCCTCGTTGTCAGATGGTTGTCCTCCAACGAGACCTAGATCAGATCGAAGCCCTGCTTCCACTGCGTCGCCACGATCTCTCCACAGGGGAGGGCGCGGGCGCTAGTCGAATGATTGGTTTCGGAATAGATCATGATTCTTTCGTTCATCTACTATGACAGGCGGTCCAGAACTTTTCTAGTAGCGCCCAACAAGTTAGCAAAGGGCTCGGACATTTGTCAAGCCGACTACTTGTGAAGCCATCCTCGGCGCCATAGGAATCGGCCGACAAAACCCGCATGGCGAGCGACATCCTTGTTACAAACGAGACAGTGAAAATCCCAGCAGAGAGGACTCAGTCGGGGTCGGTGATCGTAGATTCGATCACTCGCGTCATGGTCGTCCACGATCACACCTTCCTTAATGTCCACTTGATCAACCTCGGTGGAACGACCCGCACGACGCGAGCCGACCACCAAGTTCAATCTATCGCCCATCAGAACGGCCAGATACCCAGGACCGCAAAGACGGCGAGCACGACGCCGATCACGACGAAAGCAGTGGCGATCTCGATCGCAACAATTGTAAATCGCCAATCTATGAACGAGACCTTTTCGTCAACGACGAATCTATCTTCCTGATACGACTCATCGATGGGCTCTACAACCTCTGCAAGCTCTGGCGGTACATCCTTGCCGTCAGCCATAAGCTTGACAACTTGGTCTCTCTGCTCTCGTGCCTTTCGCTCATCGTGAACAGCCTGAGCGTCGGTGATCGCCGACTCTGGCTTTGGGACCGTCGCCTTGGCCTTTGCCTTGGCCTTTGCCTTCTTCGGCTTGGGCTTGGTCCGAGAAGGGCTCTCAGGAACCCTGGGCCAGACGGCCGTGTAGCTCTTAGTCAGAGTTGAAAGAGCGATGCTGCCCTTCTTGCCGTTGCGCAAGAAATGGACTCGGCCCTGCCGAGTCGAGGTGATTTCGATCTGACGATCTTCGATGTTCTTGCCAGAGCGGGGCTGGTAGATGTCGCCCTTCTTTGGCTTAGGCTTTGTAGCCACTGGGAACCTCCGAGTTGAATTGGAGGCAAGACCGTAGCAAAGAGGTAGGCTAATCCCGTGAGATTCCAGGGACACTGGCAGAGGGCACCGGATCAAACCGTACAATTTGAGCGGTCTTGTCCAGGCCCCCTGGTACGAGCCTCGCAACGAGACGGTGTCCCGACTCTATCACAGGACCTCGCAGGCGCCCGCAAAACAGGCAAGCTCCTTCGTTGTCTCGGTAGAATCCTCAAGCTCGAAAGTCGTCAACGCATCCCAGTCTAACCCGTCCGGCATCTCCGCGACGAGCTTCTCGTATTCCTCCTCGGAGATCTCCTGATACGGGGCCTGCTGATAGCTGTGATCATCCTTGGGCAGAAAGCTGATGCCGCTAATCAGATCGAAATGCTTGTAGACGAAAGCGCCGACTTCAAGCCACTCGTCTTCTCGGACGTGAACCGTGATTGAGGGCTTGTGCTCGCACCAGTTCTCTTGGTAGGATAGCCACAGGCGTAGCTGATCAAGAGCACTGCGATCGGCAATCGTAACCGCCCCCTCCGGGGCCTTAATCGGAAACGAGAAGACCCAGGTCGTGTCTGGGTTCATGATGTCGTCCTCGAAGGGAATTCCCGAGGCGGCCATGAACTGAGCGACTGGGTCAGTCTTGTTGCCTCGATTGGTGCGAATGTAGTACTTCGAGTGACGGGGGTGAATCCCGGACGCCGCATCGACTAGCTGAGAGACCGTGCCAGACGGCTTCACACAGGTGATCGCCCTCGAAGGCTCAATGCCGAGCTTCTCCGCCCATTCGATGTTCGTATCAATGGCGCATTCCTTCAGCGTCGTCAGATGAGCCGAAGCGGCACGATGATCGCTCAGGATCTCGTTGTCCATGATGCCAGTAAGCGAGACGCCAAGGAGGCGCTCCTCCTCGGTATTCTCCCTCCACGTCTCAGACAGGTAACGGAAGTTGGTCAATGACGACTGCAAGGTACCGAGGATCGTTGCCAGACGGACCTTACGTAGTAACGACTGACAATCATCCTCGGGACGAACGACCACTTCAGAGAGGTTGCAGAACTGCCGATCGCGCAAGATGATCTCGGAGCACGGATTGGTGCCAAACTCGTGATCAGGGTCTCGACGGCCGTTGCGTTCCACGATCTTCTTCATGCCCTCGCGGTTAACGATGCCGCGCTCACCAGACTTCGACTTGATTAGAGCGATCCATTCATCCAGGAAGCGTTCCATCTCTGGCTTTTCAGTCCATGCCGCTGAGTTGTTGGCCAGCGCGTACTCCGGATGAGAGACATGCCACTGCCCCTGCTTGGCGTCTCGCATCCGATCATCGGAGGGATTGGATAGAGAAATCAGAGCAGAACGACGAACACCTCCGGCAACCACGACATCACCAACCTTGCACATGAGTCCGTGGCATTCGATCGATGTGAGCTTGCGACCCTGAGCACCTCTGAAGGTGTCTACCGTGTACTGAAACAATGCATCAAGGGGACCGGGTCCCGAAGCCCGACCGCCGAAGGTCTTCAGCTTCGAGCCCGCAGGACGGATCTTGCTGACATCCCACTTCGGAATCGCTCCGGCGTAGAGCATTGAAATCATCCTGCGTAAAGAAGAGGCCCATCCGATTTTCGAGTCCTCTACGACGATCGTGTCGCTGGTCTCGTAGAGGGTCGGTACTTCAGGAAGCTCGTTAACGAATTGACGCTCGACAGAAAAGCCAATCCCAGTCCCGCACATAAGGATATACATCGCTTCATCGAAAGCCTGAAAGCGATTGACTGCGAGATAGGCGCAGTTGAAACCAGCGACATTGTCCCGCTTCAGAGCTTTTCCGGCTGTCATCATCGCTCGCATAGATGGCATGATTTCGAGATTGAGGATGGCATAGCGAAGCTCGTTGAACTCCTCCATTTCCAGGGTGTAGCCGAGTTCATCAGCTTGATCAGCGATAAACTCCATGTAACGATCAACGGTCTCAGGCCATGTCTCACGTCGTTCTAGTTCATCGATCCAGCGTGAGTACTTAGTCTTGTGAATCTGTTGTTGGTAGAGAGTCGGAAGCTGAGGGTCACGGGTGAGCGAGAACTTAGATGGAGTGATAGCGCCATCACTCTCAAAAGATGAAGCGACGATCTCGCTATCAACAATTGCTGCGGTAGTCATTGTAGTCCTTGTGTTTGAAGATTTCAGTGGTAGTTATCCAGCGGCCTGAGGAGTCGATCTAGTGGCAGGTTAGGTTGCTATCGACTGAGCAGATCAGTGTACTTATTTCCTAGACCTACGACATCAAGTGCTGGTGTTAGCGGCCCCCCTATAGTCCCCCCGTCCCCTGGGTTTCGGGCACGGGCTTACCAATCCATCTGACGGACGAGCGACCAATCGAAGGTTGCGAGAGACCTAAATACTCAGCGTTTGGATTGGAAGGCGTAGCGGATGCACTACGGCTAGCGGACCAAGGTAACAAATCGCTCGGCTACTCTGTGCGCAAGGGTTGAAAGGAGGTGCTCCGCATGGAGAAGAACAAGGGCTTTTTGAAACGCCTTTTCCCGTCTGAGCTTGCCAAGTACATCCCCGGACAAAAGCTAGTCGCAGGCGCCATTGTCTTCGGGATCGGGCAATTAGCCCAGCTTGCTGGCGTAGACTTATCGGTCTTCGGAATTTCTGGCAACGACATCCAGGGCTTCGCGGTTCTACTTGCCGCCTATGCATGGCCGGACGTTTCTACCCCGATCATCGAACCCCGATCAAAGAGGTGACCCGTATCTGCTAGGATTGGTCTCGCCCGAGACCTCCTGGTCAAACCCCCGGCTTGTCTGCCCCTATGGACGGCCGGGGGTTTTCTTTGCCTAGGCTTTTGCTACGGTCAATCTGATGGGATTGACCGATGGAGCTTAAGCCATATCAAGTTTGTACCTCGTCTGAAGGCTGGATCCCGATCCGGATCCCCTCCGAGACAAACGACGAGATCGTCTACACGGTTTTCACGTCTCCGTGGCAACGACCCAACGAGAATATCTGCGAGTGTCCGGGATTTGCCTTTCGGGGCTCGTGTAAGCACCAAGCGAAGGCGCAATCTAAACGTTGTGACTGGACCGAGCTTCAAGTCGATATGAATGGCAAGCCAAGGTTCGTGCAGACTCCGGAACAGCGGGAGGCGAAGATCTGTCCGCGATGTCATAGCGAAACCGTATGGAGGTTGGAAGTAGATGAGCAGGATTCTGCCGGGTCACTTCCGTCGTGACGGCCGTGCCAAGAAGTCTTTCAAGACCAAGCAAGAGGCGCAAGCGTTTGCGCTCAAACATCACAAACGCGCCTATCCCTGCGACTTCGGTCCAGACGAGCACTATCACGTAGGAGGAACCGATGGAACCAAGCAAAGACGATATTGATGTTTACAAGGAATTGTCGCCATTCTTGATGACGGCCCTAGGAGAACTAGATCGGGCCGACCTGTTTGAAGCAGACAGCGATTACGATGGCATGTTGGGAGAGGCCGTATGGGATCTCCTGCTCGCCTTTGATGACGCCAATCATTCGGGTTTCAGCGCAATGCTGACTGCCGATATTTTCCATAGGCTGGTACGTGGCGAGACGTTAACTCCTCTAACCGATAATCCGGACGAGTGGATACATATCGCCGAGTCCGATAATGTCTGGCAGAGTTGCCGAGACACCTCGTGTTTCTCGACCGATGGCGGTGTGAGTTATTACGACATCGATGAGGATCAGGGACGCCTTCGGCGCTTCCTACTCCGTCACACCGATGATTGGTGGTTCGCCAAGCACCACATGACGGAAGACCACCGTGGCTGAACCGATGGCTGACAAGCAGCGAACGATCGAAGACATCGTTTCCGAGCTTGGTCCTATCCAGCGACGCCTGACCGAAGACGAGAAAAGCAAGAAGGCCCTTCGCACCGAATTCTTCGACGCAGCGACTCAGGAAATCAACCCGACCTCACTGGTCCAGGATCTACTTGAGGTTGAAGCAGAGGATCAGGTTGAAGTTGAGGCTTACGTTGTCAAGCACCATCCGGCCTTCGAGATTGATGAGGTCCGCAAGCATCCTGAGAAGGAGGGCTTCTACGAAGTCATCATCATTGAAAGGCCCGAGTTTGTTCCCTACTCAATTGATCATGATGGCTGGACCTACCGGCGCCAGATCAACAAGGGGGATGTTTTCGTTGACGATGATCGGATGCGCGACGAGGACGAAAATCTGTGGATTCAAGTAACCGACTGGCCGTACCGGGAAGCCCTCGACGCATTGATCAGTGGTCACGACGTTCCTCAAGAGATGATTGATGGTACGGAGGCCGATGATGGTATCAAGTACTTGGATCTCCCAGAGCAGATCAGCAAGCTCGAAGGGGCCGGGCTCAAGCGTCAACTCGTGAACCTCAAGGACCTGAGTCCGGCCATCATGGTGAAAATCCAGGAGTATATGTACGAGGGGCCGCCAAAGCTCGTGCTCCCTGCTCCGAAGAAAATCAAAGAATGAACCTAGTCGGACAGAAGGTCTATGTAGCCGGTCGAACTTCGGATGTTTATCTGGTTCAGTTGGCTCAACAACGCATTGAAAAGGAAGGCGGTAAGATTACCTTCGATTGGACTCGCCTGGGCGACCTTAATCCTGATGCTGACCTTACTGAACAGAATCGTGATCAACTGGCCCGCGCCGAGCGTGCGGCAGTCGATGTCTGTGATTCTCTGGTGCTCTGCTACAACGACAATGGTGAACGATCGATGCTTGGTGCCCTGCTCGAAGCGGGTGGAGCGATCTGGCTGGATAAGAGGGTCGTCGTTCTGAATCCCACTCGGGAGTCCATTTTCTGGTCGCTTCCTCGTGTACGTAAGGCATGGGACCTAGACGAGATGATCGTGGCGCTGAGTGAATGATCGCTTCACATTCACGATCACCGATGCTGCGCGGTTTTTAGGCAAGAGTCCAGTCACGCTCAGGGACTGGGAACGGCAGAAGCTAATCCCCGCCATCCCGAGAGATTCGGGCGGAGATCGCAAGCTCGACTTGCAGTTCCTGCGAATCCTCGTGACGGAGGCTCACTCGATGCATCGAATCACCATTGCTCGCAGGAGATTGGTGGAGTCGATCATTACACTGCTCGAACTGATTGAAACGGAGAACAAACGATGAACAGAATTTCGCTGATTGGCATTCCTGGCTCGGGAAAGTCTGAACTAGCTGAAGCGCTATCCGACCACATCATTCGCAACGACGGATGCGAGTGCAAAACTCCGGTGAGCATCATTGATGACTATGTCAGCGATGTCTCTGAACGACTTGATCTCGCGGCGGGGTTCGATGGATTCTATGTGATAAACGTCGCCATCGCGCTCGAACGTCTCGGGCGCGAACGTACGGCTTCCGGCAAGACGGTGATCACCTGCGGATCACTAATCGAGACGACTAATTATGCGAGCTTATACGTTGAGTCTCATCAAAGGTTTTGGACGACACCCGAAGAAGAGGCCGACAACGCGAAGCGCACTCAGGCATTCCTGTTGATGCTCGGATGCTTGTACATGGACTCGTTCAACTACGATACCGTCTACTATCTACCTCCCGTTTTGCCGGTCTCAGATGATCGTATGAAGGTTCTAGATCGGAACATCCAGGCCGCCTTCCAAGTGTTTCCAACGATCAAGATCACACCCTTAGCGGCTGAAGGATCGTCTCTCGAAGAAGTAACTGCAAACCGCATCAAGCTTATTGAGGAGAATGATGAAGCTTCCCCGATTGACCGATCATGAGTATGGACAGGCAGAACGACTCGCGCGAAAGGTTCCTCTAGATCAGTGTCCCACCTGTAAAGCTCGACCAAGGATTGTTCCTGGATCTGGTGGAGCGACTGAACTTATTCCGGGTACGTATCGCCTCTGGGGCAAGGAACATAAGTGCAATTGTAAGGCACAGATTGAGCTTCGGATCCATTACCTCGTAGCGAACATCCCGACCCAGTACATGCGACTGGATTGGGATGCCGATTACGATGGATCGGAGGTCGTAAGTAAGGCGGTCAATCAGTATCTAGGGAACTTCGGTTACTACGATGATCAGGGACTCGGTTTAGAGTTTGGTGGACCTCTGGGAGTCGGCAAGACGTTCGCTGCAACCCATATCGGCAAGGAGCTTGTTAAGCGCGGCAAGAAGGTCTACTTCCTCCCATTCGTAGAAATGGTCTCAGCGTTCGAGCAGCAGGGTGGCGAGGAGATCGAGAAGAGGTTGCGGGACACCCATGTCGTGATCTTGGATGAGATCTTGCCAGCCGAATTCGGAGAGAGACAGCGGGCTCTATACGCGACCCGCCTCGAAGCTCTTGTCAGGTATCGGACTAACTTTGATCTGCCAACCATCATCACTACGAACATGTCCCAAGCCAAGCTCAACGATCAATATCCTCGGATCTACTCATTGCTGTCTGCGAAACAACTTCGAGTGGAAGTGACTGGCGAAGATGCTCGTGGTCGCGTCGGTAAAGAGAACATCGAGTTGATGGAGAACGGAGAGACGAGGCCGATCACATGAGGAAGCGAGCCCTGAAGAAAGAGAACGAGCGTCTGAGGCATCAGCTTCGAATCGCTCGTCTCGCCAACCTGCAAGTGACCGGACACAACGACTTCCTGCGTTACTCGGCTCGCGACTGGACCGAGACCATGCAGAAGCTTGCCGATGGCAAGATCACCATTGGCGAAGTAGAGGTCATCTTCGAAGCATGCGTTGACTACCACGACGTGCTCGCCTATCTCGCAATCGCCGATCCGATCGAGCCCCGCGTTCGAGAGATCATGGATCGCTACGGCATCAAGCGCCTCATCGAGCCCCGCTAGGGTCAGCCAGATCACCCCACCCCATACAGAAGGTCTACACCGTCATCCCGAGCGATGGCTGTCATCAATGGAGTCGCATCTTGAGCGAAAACGAACAGCCTGAAATCTACGCACTCGATCTCGACTGGGACCTGATTCTGCATCTTGCGATCCCGGAGTCAGTTCGAGAGATGCAGGCGGAAGAGATCGGATCCCCTCTACTAGAAGACGATCTCGCGATCAAGGTCTTCGAGTGGCAGATGGATCACGTCCGCAAGCACGGATCCCCGGCAACCGCCAGCGTGCTTGAAGATGAGTTTAACGGCGAGGGTAACGAGGACCCCGTCATCATCGAGGCTCCTCAAACGGCGATTCGAGACCTGATCATCAGGCTGCGCGAACGCTATGTTCGCAATGAGGGTCGCGACATGGTTCTGCGGCTCGGTCACATCGCCAATGAGAATCCGCTTGAGGTCGGCGCCGCCATGACGAAGGCAGGGCGCAAGCTGGCAGACCTGACCTCTCGCAGAGGCGAGGTGTTCGGCACCGAGGACTGGCATCGAGCCCTAGCGGAATACGATGAGCGGCTGACGAAGGGTCCAGGTCCGTCTCTTGGCTTCGAAGAAGTCGATGATCACTTCAACGGGATGATGGGCGTCAGCTTCTTGATCGCTCCGCCGAAGACGTACAAGAGTTGGAATGGCGTAAAGGTGCTTCAGGAGAACCTGATGCGCGAGGACGGATACCCGCACTACGAGACGCTAGAGCTTCCTGCTGTAGACGTAGAGTGGCGTCTGGCCTGTATGATGGCTGACATCCCTTACTGGAAGTACCTTAAGGGTCAATTGGCTCCTGACGAACGCACTGCTTTGACACAGACGATGAGAGCCGCTCAGGAGGTTAACTACAAGTGGGAAATCGAGAAGTCGCCTCCTGGCGAGCGCAGCGCCAACCATATCATTGAGCGAGCGCTGAATCGCGGGGCCTCCTGCGTCATCATCGATCAGTTGCAGTACATGGAAAACAAGAGGGGGCAATCGCTCGGCTCGACCAACAACACGGGCGATTACTGGGAGGTCTGCAACGACCTGCGCGACTACTCGGACGAGATTCCAATCTTCGTCCTGCACCAATTCAATCGGTCTGTCATGAACGCGACCGAGATGCCCGACATGCAGCAAGTGAAGGGGTCAGCGGCAATCGAAGAAGTTGGAGCCCTCTTGCTCTGCCTGTGGGGTACCAAGGAGATGCGCCGCAACAACATCGTGGAGTTAGGAACTCTCGCCTCTCGTCACTTCAGCTTCAATGCTTGGGAGATTGGAATTCACTTGACCCGAGGGTGTGAGCTAGAGATGCTGGGCGAGTCTGAACGCGACGAAGAAGAGAATGACTGTTGAGAGAAGATGGCTGACGGAACGCACAGATACTCGCGAATCGCTCCGCGAATTGATGTAGATGCCTTCGAGGAGGCGATCGGCTTCGTTCCTATCGAGACCGACGACAAAGGCAACGACGTTGGTCAGTGCCCAGACCTCTGGGGCCTCCATAAGCACGGCGATCAAACCGGCAAGTTCGCGATCCATCGTGAGAAGCGCGTTTACAATTGCTGGGTCTGCGGCGGCGGCTCTTTGCTGTCGCTGGCAATGGAGTTCAACGGGCTCGAAGAAGATCAGGCGATTGATTGGCTGCTTGACTATGTCAACGACACGCCGGTTACCGACGAGGCGTTCCTGACCGAGCTTGAAGGGATTTTAGCGGTCGAGCAGCACAAAAAAGCAGTATTGCCGTACTTCAATCCCAAGGTTGCTGAGCGCTTCCAAGAGGGCCATCCTATGTACGAAGAGAAGTGGGGGATCCCGGAAGAGACCCGGATCAAATTCAAGGCTGGTTTCAACCCAGAAGCTCGCAAACGTAAACGCAACAGGGATCCCTACATTGGTCCCGGACTGATCTTTCCGCACATATGGAAAGGTCGTATGGTGGGCTGGCAGACGCGCTGGTTGGATGACGCGCGTCCATCCTGGGTTAAGAAGTACACGAACACGACAGATTTTCCCAGGGAGACATCGATCTTCAACTATGAGACCGTCTATCTGGCTCAACGACCGATCGTGGTAGTCGAGTCAGTGCCGACTGTGTTGTTCCTAGACTCGCTTGACATCCCGGCCGTAGCAACCTTCGGAAGTAACGTCACACCGGATCAGTTCAAGCTGCTCAGAAGCTGTCAACAGGGTCTCATCCTTGCGGCTGATAATGACGAGCCCGGTAGAAAACTGCGACGTACCGCTAGAGAATCGTTGAGTCGTTTCGTTTCTTTGCGCTTTTCAGACTTCGTTGGAAAGTACGAGAGCGGAGACGACCTTAGCGATATCCATGATGATCCAGACCGCGTACGCGGACTTCTGGACTCGGCGCAACCGGCGGAGTTGATGGAATTTTGAGGAAGTATACCAAGACAGAAGGCACCACGGAGGTGCTCTCTCCGGAGAAGCACAAGGAGATCCAGCAAAGCGTTCGCCGTGTTGGGCACACCTCCGTCAATGATCTTGATGAAGCCGACCGCGAGCAGGTTACCGAGAGCGCTATGGCGCCCCTGGTCATCTCATCGGAACCACGTGATCCCCAATCCCAAGGGATTTAGCCTACCCTTTTGCTAACTTCTCTTGCACGCAAGTTTGATGTGCGAAAGGAGCACAAATGCAGTTCCGACGAGGCCGCGAGGCCATCGAGAAGGCCACCTCTCGGAAGGGTGGCGGCGGGGGTAAGTTCGTCCCCGAGATCTACTTCAGTGAAGATGGGGACAAGAAGTACCTGCTTGCCCTGACTCCGATTGACGAGGTGCCCACGGTGCTCATGCACCAGATGCTCCCCGTCACACGTGAGAGGCAGGACGGCGAGGAGTTCGACACCTGGGAGTCGGTTATTTCTCGTACTGATGAGGCCATTGGAGAGGACAGCGATCCGATCTCTGACGAATTCGATCTGGATCCCAAGGAGAGGTCCCTGGGCGCCGTAATCGAGCTAGAGCCAATTCTCAAGACGGTTCAGAGCCGTAAAAAGGTCACGGGCTTTCAGGTGGCTACCCGCGAGTTCACTCGCCGCACCGACGATGGTGAGGAGGACGTAGAGGTGCCAAAGATCGGTGTTCTCTGCAACTGGCCAGGGCACATCTGGGGTCCTCTCGGTTCAATGACCGAGGACAAGGGTCCTCTGGTTGAACTACCGCTTGAGGTTACTCAGCGTGGCGAGAAGCTAGGAATGAACTTCGAGATCGTTCCCTACATGGATCAGAAGATCGACTTTTCTAACCTGTTCGATCTCTTGGAGAACCTGACCTACATTGAGGACGAGTTGGACGATCTTCTCGCTGAGTTGGAGACGGTTGATGACGAGGCCGAGATGGCCATCATCATTGGCCGCTTCATCTTTGAGAAGCGCCTTGAGGAACTCGGTGACTCTGATCGTTATGACGAGATCCAGGGTCTTGTGAACGAGGGCCGCATCAAGCGTTGGGGCGACAAGAAGAAGGGCAACTCGAAGAAGAAGCCCTCCGCTCGCAAGAAGGCGGAGCGCCCCTCTCGTCCTTCTGCTCGCAAGAAGAAGGAAGAGAAATCCGAAGAAGAGGGGGCTCAGGAGGTTCAGGAAGACCCCGAGCCCGAAGACCCCGATTCTGAGCCCGAAGAAGCTGATGACGGCGATGAGGGCGAGCTTTCTCAGAAAGAAAAGTTCGACATCCTCCGTAATCGCGTCGGCAAGCGAAGCAAGAGGGGCAAGTGAGACAACTCACTCAAGAGGGGGTCAGAGTAGCCCTGCTGCGTGTCGAAGAGGCCGCCACGCAGCAGGCGCTTGGCCTTCCGGAGGAGTACTCCGCTCTTCAGGCTCTCGAACAAATGGGTATTAATACTGAGGCTATCGCCGTCGCTATCCACTGGGCCAACCAGGATGATGGTGTCGAACTCGATCGAGTCGCCGAGACTGCGTTGGCTCTAGGCATCATGATTGGTTGGTCGGCTCCACATGGATCTGAACCCGAGTAACGGGATCCTAGTCTTCACGGACGGAAGCTCGTGGAACAAAGATCGTTCGGGAGGCTGGGCATGGTTGGCTCTCGATGCGTTTGAAGGCATGGAATACGACTCCGGGGCTCGATCGGATACGACCAACAACCAGATGGAGTTATGCGCTCCTCTGATGGCCCTAGACGCGCTCTTCGCAGAGTTCGGCCCGATTGATGTCTTGGTTCATAGCGACTCGGAGTATGTGGTCAAGGGAATTATGGATCGCCGTCGCAAGCGGAACACCAATGAGGATTGGTGGAGCGATCTCGATACCGCAGTTGATCAGCATTGTCACGTCCTCTTCGAGCATGTCAAGGGTCACGACGGACACGAGTACAACGAACTTGTCGATCAACTAGCCGGAGAGGCGAGGCGAGCGGCGGCCGAATCTCTTTCTCCTCCGGAGAATGCCGGAGTGGCACGGGATCGGGTGCGGCAAAGACTTTCGTCTCATAAATGGATCCCAGGATATGAACTTACCAAGCCGGAGGTGGGCGGTAGCGAGGGTCTAAGAAGGGTTCGCGAGCTTCGAGATGAAGGCGAGATTATCGAGAAGCGCAAGATCGAAGATAGCAACGCGTACGAGTACAGGATGAGGGGACACGGCCCGACATGATCAAATATGCACCAATCCACAACCACACCGAATACTCCGCCCTTGATGGACTTTCGAAGTGCCGAGAAGTCATGCAGAGATGCCAAGACATCGGTGTCACCCATGTCGGCATTTCCGATCACGGCACCGTAGCTGGCCACTTGGAGTTCGCGAAGGAGGCTGCCGCCCATGACATCCAGCCGGTCTTCGGCTGCGAGCTATATCACGGCGTCAAGACCGAATTCAGTAAGAACGAGCGCGATCAGGCCCACTTCATCGCGGGTGCACTGACCGACGAGGGTCTTCGCAACCTCTGGCGCCTCGTAGATGCCGCCTCTACTAACTTCAGGTACGTAGGGCGCGTCAACTGGGAGATGCTTGAGGCCCACAGCGAAGGTCTCTTCGCCACCAGTGCATGCATTCAGGGGCTGGTAGGGCAGGCCGTCATGGACGAGACCTCCTTGGAGCCGCTTGAGCGATACCTTGACATCTTCGGGGAGAACTTCTACATCGAGTTGCACACCTATCCGGGCGATGATCATGAATACCTCAACACCACTCTCGTGGACCTTGCGGAGGAACGCGGACTCCCGGTCATCTACGCGACTGACGCTCACTTTGCTTCTCCGGATCAGTACGAAGTTCATGACGCTTTCGTAGCTAAGCAAACAGGAGATTCCGCCCTGATGCCTAAGTCCCAGCGTAGCATGTGGCATCCCAAGTGTCTGTACATCCAAGACGCTGACGAAATCGCCGCCAACCTGTCCTATCTGCCAGAGGGCATCGTCCAGGAAGCTCTCACGAACAGTGCGGAACTGGCCGAGCGTTGTAACGCCTCTTTGCCGGAGGTCCGTCGCCATCTTCCCGCCTTCATCCCGAAGCAGAGCCCCTGGGTGGAAGACCCCGAGATGACCACCTCGGAACTCTTCCTCCAAGAGATCGAGAAGGGAATCGAGGAACGATACGGGCCGAACGTGCCCGACGAGGTTTGGGGTCGCGCTATGCGCGAGCTTGAGGTCTTCTTGGATGCGGGACTCGACCATTTCTTCCTTCAGGCGTGGGACGTAAAGCAGTTCTTCGATGCCGAGAATATCAAGCAGGGACCGGGTCGTGGGTCAGTTGGCGGCACGATCGTCGCCTACGCCCTTGGTATCTCGGATGTCGATCCGCTTGAACACGATCTGATCTTCGAGCGCTTCTACAACCCAGGTCGTGAGAAGGGCTATCCCGACATTGATACCGACATTCCGACTCGGTATCGCAAGAAGGTCAAGGAGTATCTAGAGAGGCGTTGGGGTAAGGATAACGTCCGGGCCATTGGCACGGTGCGCCGCATGAAGCCAAAACACGCTGTAGACCTGACGGCGAAGACTTTCAACATCGACTTCGAGACGAAAGAGCAGTTGAAGGATCTGCTCGATAACGTCCCCGACATCGACATCCTCGGAGCCGACTCGATCGGCTGGGACATGGAGAACGATCCCGGCAAGACGATCTACGTCATGCATCCGACTGCGCAGGCGAATCACGACACCGGCAGGCAGATCAAGAAGTGGGTCCAGAGTCTTAGTGATGACGGACTTAGGAGCCGGGTTCTTCGTTGGCTCAACTTCCTGTCAGTCGCATGTTCTCGCATCGATGGCTACGGCATCCATCCTTCTGGAATTGTTGTTTCGGACACTCCGCTGGCCGCCGAACTTCCCTCCATGTGGAACACCGAGCAAAAGACTCAGGTTACGTGCTTCAACATGGAAGATGTTGACGCCCGCATGTTTGTTAAGCTCGATTACCTGGGGCTGGCAAACCTAGACATCCTCGATGAATGGGAGATGCTGGTTGAGCCCTATGTCGGCGCCATTGATTGGAAGGCGGTCGAGAGAGATCACAACGAGGCGATGTGGGATCTCTTCGCCGAGGGCAACACGTTAGGGATCTTCCAAATCAACGATGGCTACGCCCGTCACCTCTGCAAGAAGTTCAAGCCTCGTTCAATCGCCGACCTCGCAGTCATCATCTCTCTCAACCGTCCGGGTCCGATCAGGTCCGGGGCGCCAGAAAGCTTCATTGCCCGCCGCCTTGGCGAAGAGGAGATTACCTACGACCATCCTATACTCGAAGACATCCTTGAATCGACCTACGGATGGTTTCTCTACCAGGAACAGGTCATTCGATTCTTTGGCAAGCTTGGTTACAGTCTCAGCGAAGGTGACGCCGTTCGAAAGATCTTGGGTAAGAAGAAGCCCGAGCAGATGCAAGCCCTCTACAAGGGCGAAGGAGAGTGGGTAGATCGTGGCTACATGGAGATGGCGCAAAAGGTTGGCATCGCTGAAGAGATCGCAAAACTCATTTGGGAGAAACTGGAAGACTTCGCAAAATACTCCTTTAACAAGTCTCACGCCATTGAATACGCCACCCTTGGGTTTCGTACAGCCTTTGCCAAGTTCAATGCCCTCGCCCTCTTTTATGTAGCTTGCATTAGGGTCTTCAACGACCAGAAGAAGAAGAAGACGTTCATCGGTAAGTACATCACCGAGGCTCGACGTAAGGGCATCAATGTAGCAACTCCGGACATCCTAACATCGAGTGTCATGATCGCTGAGAGTGACGGCGAGGTTCAGTACGGCCTGGCTGATGTAAAGTACGTCGGAAAGGGTGCAGCCGAGTACATTATCTGGCTGCGAGATAGGTACGACATCTCTTCCTTCGATGGACTGCACGAGGCCATTGCCTCGGAGCAGAAGAAGTGGGAGGCCGAGCGCGATGAAGCGAAAGAGAACCAGAAGCCGTTCAAAAAGAAATCTCCGAAACAGACCGTTCGGGCAAACCTCTTACAGTATCTAGAGAAGGCCGGTGCATGGGACAACTACGAACCTCGCGACATTCGCCTTCGAGAGATCCAAGATGATGAAAAGGAGGCCCTCGGTACGATCATCTCTGACAACAATGATGAGATCTACAAAGAAAACTGGGAAGTCATCGAAGGCTGTGACACCTATGAGGATCTTACGGAGGGAGCAGAGAACGAACGGTTTACCCTACCCGGAATCATCACCGCTGTAGATGAGAAGGAGACAAAGAGGGAAGGCAAGAAGATGGGGGTTATCACCATTGAACATGAGGGCGATAGTGTTGATTTTGTTGTCTTCCCAAAGGACTGGAAACGATACAGCTTCGCATGGCGCGAACGAACCCCTGGACTCTTTACCTTAAGTCAGGGAAAGCGAGGCGCAAAGTTTGGCTCACTAGAGATCATGAAATAGTGGAGCGGATTAGTAAGATGTACTACTACATCTTTCAATGAGTAAGTTATTGCACGTAGAGGAGAGCTTTGCCACCGAAGAATAAGAGCGCCCAACAGCGCTTACTGAATGAGGCTAGGAGGCTTGAGCGCCGGTTCGGACACCGTTCAGCGATGCTCGCCTCAGAGCACATCGAACTCGACGTGGTCCCGTCCGGGATCCTCGCGCTCGACTATGTGTTAGGTACGGGAGGGTGGCCGCGCGGTCATCCGGTTGAGGTATACGGTAAGAACGACATTGGCAAGTCTTCACTGGTTGGTCTATCCGCTCTGCGTAATGCACAGGCTCAGGGCCTTCTGTGCGGCTATATCGCCGTTGAGCCCGGCTTTGACGAGATTTGGGCAGAGCGTCATGGCGTAGACAACGATCGTCTTCTCATCGTGCGCCCTGATGACGCCGAGGACGCCTTCTCGGTGCTGTCAGATTGGGTTCACGGGGACGTGATTGACTTTATCGTTTTTGACTCGATTGGGGCGCTGATTCAGGAGAGTGAAACCGGCCCAGAGGGCAAGATGAAGATGGGTGGCGTTTCGAGCCTCGCTACGTGGGGTGCGAAAAACATCCTGATGCCAACCTGGAAAAACAACAAGGGGGTGATTCTCCTCAACCAAGTTCGTCACGACATGAACGCTCGCATCCCCGGCCAGATGAAGCCCTTCGGGGCCGAGGCTATGCGTCATCTCTGCGCCATGCGTGTCGAATTGAAGCAGGCGGGCACGCCATACAAGGTGGGTAGCGGGGAAGCCGTTGAGGAGATCGGTCGTAAGATGGTGGCCGTAGTTCATCGTAACAAACTCAACGAGGGCTCAAAGCAGCGAGCGGAATTTGACTTCTATCACAAGGAGACCGCAGATCACCCCCTCGGAGTCGATGTCGGTAAAGACGTGGTTAACACCGCGATTCGCACTCGTGTCTTCGAGGGGTCTGGGTACTTTACTCATCGGACCTTCCCAGGGCAGAAGCATCAGATTCACGGTCGCGAAGCCGTGGAGAAGTTTGTTTTAGACAACCCGGAGGTCATCGCTGCAATTCGCGAAGACGTTTTGAGCGCCATGCTTGAGAGGCAGGCGAACCGAGGTAAGAAGGTCGTCAACGAAGCTCCCGAAGGGTCTGATGATGGCGAGTAGGGGCACCATTAAGGCGCTCTCTAATGAGCAAGAGGAGTGGGTTGCTAAGCAATACGGTGGGCGGCGTACGAAGAACTCCGGAGCAAGCGATATGGAAAAGGCGGATGTACTGGCCCCGCTAGAGATGCCCAACACATTGATCGAATGCAAGATGACTGGTGCTCCCGGTGATAAGCCAGTTAGGAAGACCAAAATTGTTTCAGATCTAGAAATCGTTGCCGATCATGCCTGGGCGGCCGGACTAACACCCGCATTGGCGCTTCGTTACTTCATGCCGGATAGCAGTTTGGCTAATCACGATGGCTGGGTAGACATCACTGTGCGCCTCACTACCGAGGACGCCTACGACCGCGAGGCAATGCGCGATGGCGATTAAAATGAAGCTAGATCAATCGAAGTTGGTGCGCAACCTTGCAGCTAAGAACGTCTTGGTTCCGCATCTTGATCGAGCCATCTCGGAAGGCGATTTCGACTGGACTTACCAGTACGAGCCCAAGCGCATCGATGACGGATGGCATCCTTCGGGTGACTGTACTCCGACTCCGTACGAGCTTTACCAAAAGGCTCAGATTGACCCGTGGTCCGAAGAACGCGTTGAAGACTTTTCGGTGGGCCTATGGAAGACCTTCCAGGTTGGTCACTTCTGGCATCAGTTTCTTCAACACATCGTTGAACACAAGTTAGGGTTTTGCGAACGCACTTCGATCGAGCGTCGCGGTCTGGTCGCCTGGGACGAGCAGGGGAAGCTACAGCGCGAGATATACCCGATGAATCCGACCCCGAAGACAGTCGTGCACACTAAGGCGTTTCACTATTTGACCGGATCTGCCGATATTGCTCCTTGCACTATTCCAGAACACGGAGACTTCCTCGTGGACTTTAAGACGATGAAGTCTATGGATTTCCGAAAGAATGATGCCCCCGATTGGTGCGTTAACAAGTGGGAAGCCCAGTTGAACATCTATATGGACTTCTTCGATCTTGAACGGGGGATCATTATTGGTATCAATAAGGATTCACCCCATGACTTCAAGGAGTTCGAGTTTCATCGCAATGACGATTTGATTGCGACGATCTACGAGAAGCTGATGTTGGTGTCCGAATGCCTTGATGAAGAGGTCCCCCCTCCGAAAGACTTTGATTTAGAACTTCCGCTGGAAGGACCAATTAAGCGATGAAGGTGATGGGGATCGACCCTGGGGCCGAGCATATGGGGCTTGCCGTTGTGGTCAACAATGACAGTGAATTGAAATCAGGTGGCTCAGCCATCGTGGAGGTTCATCGTGAGAAAAAGGAGGAGTACCACGAGTATCGTAAGCGCCTTATCCATTTCTGGACGAGGGAGGGTCCCTTCTGGCTGGACCACTGGGAGCCAGATATCATTGCCGTTGAGATCGTCCCGGTGGTCGGCGGGGGTAACTTCGTAGCGGCTACTCAGAGTCAATTGGCTTCAGCGGCCGTTAGCGTACTCTACGTGCTTGCCATCCAGCGAGATATCCCGATCAGGCAGCAGGGCGCCACCACGATGTTAAGGAATATCGGGGGATCTAATAAGGCGA
>ERZ795048.1480-NODE-1480-length-20927-cov-5.971301_pt1 | contig 20927 bp, 19 predicted proteins | sample MGYA00375132_ERZ795048 | MGnify/ENA primary metagenome ERZ795048 (study PRJEB30177, sample SAMN05720225) | activated sludge metagenome | isolation source: Anaerobic digester | place: Hong Kong | collected 2014-12-17 ... | reverse complement strand
CTATGGCACTTTTGGGGAGATAAGCTTTACTAAATTATTTGTTCCCTTTATGCGTGTCGATTCAAACGTTTGGTCCCATCGATTCAAACGTTTGAATCGATGGGACCAAACGTTTGAATCGAGGCTGGCAAAGCGTGATACTAAATTACGATTCTAGTTAAGCGGTAAACCAGAGTATTTTTGTAACAATAATGACACATTTTACCCATTCTACTTGTCTTATGTCAAGAAAACATATAGTATAGTCGATTTATTCATCCAATATTTTGCGTATTTCGGTTTTTATCTCTACTTTTGTAACGAAATAAAAAAGAAAAATAAACTCGTTATTCGAAACGCGAATAACACAACAAAAAGATGTATGAACAAGATGAACTTAATGAACGGCCTATTGGCCAGCGATGAAAAGAAAAAAACAATGAAGCGTCTACAATATCAATTCGCAAGATACAGGGCGCTAGGTAACGGACCTAAATGTCAACAGGTTCAATCAGAGATGAATAAGCTTCTGGCTATAAGCTAGGAAGCTTTTTTTTTGCCCTAAATTATAAGGCTATCTTCAAGATTCACAAAAGATTTCCCCTTGAAGTAATATACTTCTTCTTTTACCCCCCTCCTTATTTGCAAACCACAATTACTCCTATTTAAGAAATGGTTCATCCATTTGTTAGGTTAGAGTAGCTCTATGTGCGCTTAAATCTCACAATAAAATCTCTATCTCAAGATATGGATTATACAAATGCACCTATTACAGAACATACAAATATATAGGCTTTAAAGTCAAAAGTCACTTAAAACAAAAATATCGCCGTGCATCACTGCGCGACGATACCTGTAAGGCTAGGTTTTAAGAAAAATGGAAGTCTCACGACTTCCACAATTCTTCTAACCTTAAATCTAAATCTCTATGAAAAAAACGTGGTGCAAATATAAGGATTTTGCACATAGCTAAATGTTAATCAAAATATTATTATAGCTAAATAGATAAAAAAAACAAGCATTATTACAAACACAAATAAGCCAAATGTAAAAACAAAAAAAATACTGTTCTTATATGTTTTCAAAAAAATATTTTATCACTGACTTTATAACTATCTTCGTTTATCAGTTCCTTATAGCATGGAACTGTCTCCAAAACACTAGATACACCAAAAACATATAATTGCTTACGGGCACGAGTTAATGCAACATTGAGTTTTCTATCTATTAATTGTCCTCGGTCTTCGACTAAATTTGATAACATAGCCATCTGTGCCTGTGTATTCGCAGAAATTGAATACAAAATAATATCTCGTTGACTCCCTTGAAATCTTTCCACTGTATCAATCATAATATTCTGTGCATCTAATAATGGAATTTCTAACGATGAAATGGTTTCGTAAATTAGAGTAATTTGTGCTCTATACGATGCAATAATCCCTATTGTAGACGAAGTAAAATGCCCTAAATGATTATATAATAGCTGTAGCAATCTACCTATATTCTTTGCTTCGGACTGATTATACTTTACAAAATCCTTTTCGCATTCGCAGGGTATAAAAGTAGTACGACGATAAAGCAACGAAAACCATGGATCTTGATCTGAGGCACCATTCTTATTATCAAATGAAGTTAATACCTCCTGTTGATGTGGCAAACCAACAGGCACTAATTGATTATTATAAAAGTATCGATTAGGAAATGCTGCAATATCTGGATGCATACGACCGTGACGCACCAATATATCCACTGCTTGATTATTTGTCTGTTGACGATACAAACGTTCAAAAAGAGACAAACGAAAATTGGCAATCCCAATACGATTCAATTCATCATTATGTATACCACTTTCGTCTTCATCTTGAATGACAATAGCAGGTAATTGTTTGTAATCACCAATCATCACAAAGCATTTGATGCCCATCTTATTATCTGATGAACGTGCACATAACAAGGGTAACAATTGAGGTTCTAAAATTTGAGTAGCCTCATCAATAATGGCAATATCAAATGATTTTAAGGCAAACAATTCTGGTTTGTTCGTCACACTAGCTACAGTCCCCACAAATACACGTTGTTTAGACAAAAAGTTATTCACGGCCTCTCTAGTATTCAAATCAGCTATCTGCTTACTCAATAAATTAGTACGATAAGTCTGTGCACATGCCACCTCATTACCCACTCTCGTATAAGAGATAGTGGGACTAATCTCTGCAATAGCTCCGCAAATTTCATCTACTGCCCGATTAGTGTAAGCCAGAAGCAATATTTGTCGCTCGGGATCTGCATAATGCACCTCAACCATACGCTTCAATGCACAAGATGTTTTACCTGTGCCTGGAGGCCCAATAAGTAAAAAAAAATCTTTAGCAGCTAAAGTTTTCATGGCCATACGATCAAAACAATCGGTATAAACTTCAGCCATTTCCATTGTACAAGAATCAAACTCAGGCGCACGAAGCCCCAAGATCAAATCACGCCTTCTTTTATCCGTCACAGTAAAAGCATACAGTCCACGCAACATGGAATGATAAGCACTGTCCATACTATCAAGTTCCATAGTAAAACGTGCTGAGCTGTCCAATAAAAAATGCTCGTGTTGAGGCGCACGCAAAGATAGTGTAATTGCAGTTTGACTAATGGACTGTATGTGTCCTCTTATGACTTGTTGACGATGAGCACAAGCACGCTCGTGTTCATCACTACGATAAAACAGAACTAAGTCACCCACACGAAAATTAATAGGCGTAGATATATTAGCTAATTTAAAAGACACCTCAGCATGTTCGCCATCATGCCGAGACTGGTTCTCTAAAACTATATCGTGTAAGATACAACCCATTTCTATTTTTTCTTCTAGTGTAGCCAACCATAAGACAGCCCCTCCTGACAATCCTTCTTTGCCTTGATACCCTACTTTAGATAACCACATCTCACGCATGATAAAACGTATCAAAGCATAATAATACGAAGATTCTAGATTAGACAAATTTCTTAATGGATCTACTACTTCCAAAATACTAGGTAAAACATATTGTGTCCAAAAACGATCTTTTCGATTATATGAATTTAAAACCTCAGGAGATAATTTGTTAAGAATAGCGGCTACTTCTTCTAGACTATTTGCAAAAGCTAATTGATAGATCAAGGCCACAATCTGATTACGAAGATTTAATGCTACATGTGTAAGGTGCATATCCCCTTGTGAGGCATACAATATTGGATACTTAGTATATAATAAATAAGGATGAATCAAATCATACGGTACATCTTGCCCATAATGCAATATAGCTTGATACAATTGCATTTGAACTTCATGATTCTGAGCTGCAAGTATTGCGGGTTTATGACTATATTCATCAGCATGCCCAGATTTCATTTCTATCAGCGCATGCATATCTTCTTGCATATAATCTAGTCGCCCCTGTAACCCCAATTGTGGACAAATAAAAGACGGTTCTAAAATAGCCTTGTTTTTATCTAGTGAGTAGGTTGTATTGGTCAGTTGATTGGTTACTATCGTTTTGACATTATTAAAATGCATTGTACAGTCTGAAGCAAATTGTCGAGCTGCATCTTTATCTTTTAGTGTAGCATCGGCAGCCAACTGCAAAGGATACATCTTAAAAGCTTTACGCATTGTTTCAGTATAATCGGGAGATTCGTTATGTACCCACTCATCCAGAAAGAGGTTTACAATGTTACCCAGCAACAAAGGTGTACCTTGTGGTGCAGGAGAAATTCGCTCCAATAAGTATTGCATAGGGTGTATTCCGTAAGGTTTAAAACACTCAGACAAACTACTTACATCGATTAAAAAATCAGGCTCTAAAACCAATATTTGTTTATCAATAATATGGCATACTGCATCTGGTCTCGCCACATCAAGCGTAGCCTGATAATAGCGATGCCAATGGGGATTGTTGTCAATATCAATATACTGAGAAATCTCAGAAAATCGACACCTAATAATATCTGATGGCATATGATGGTGATTTTGTGCAAAGATACTATTTGCAAAGTAAATACATAATAACTAATCTTTTTTTAGCAGTCGTTAAGTACACATCATAGATAAAAGTCTTATCTTTGTCTTCAATATGATAGACCAAGCTACTATAGACCGTATAATTAATACTGCTCGAATTGATGAAGTAGTAGGAGATTTCGTGCAACTTAAACGTAGAGGGGCCAACTTTGTTGGATTATGCCCATTTCACGAAGACCGTACTCCATCTTTCTACGTCTCACCCGCTAAAGGAGTGTGCAAATGCTTCTCGTGTGGCGAAGGAGGAAACGTCGTGCACTTTATAATGGCACACGAACAACTCACTTGGATAGAAGCTATCAAATGGTTAGCTCGTCGTTATCATATTGAATACCAAGAACAAGAACTAACCCATGAACAACAACAAGCTAAAAGTCGAAGAGAATATTTATTCGCCATCAATGAATGGGCAAATGATTACTTTCGCCGTCAGTTAAATGAACATATAGACGGTAAGACTTTGGCCCAAGCTTATCTAAAAAGTCGTGGCATACGCCCAGATATTGTACAAAAATTTCAAATTGGGTATTGTACAAGTGATGGAGAAGCTATGGGAAAAGCTGCACTAGGTGAAGGATTCAAAAAGGAGACTTTAATAGATACTGGACTATGTTATGATACTGATAATCGTGGACTACGTGATCGTTTCTGGGGACGCGTTATCTTTCCAGTATTCACAATATCAGGAAAAGTCGTCGCTTTTGGTGGACGTGTGTTAAGTACCAACAACAAAAAAGTCGCAAAATACGTAAACTCTCCAGAATCTGAAATCTATCATAAAAGCAATGAGCTTTATGGCATGTATCAAGCCAAAGGAGCTATAGTCAAAAAGGATCAATGCTTCTTGGTAGAAGGATATACAGATGTCATATCTTTACATCAATCAGGGATAGAGAATGTTGTAGCTTCTTCAGGTACAGCGTTAACCTCTGGGCAAATTCGTTTGATCCATCGCTTCACCAAAAACATCACGGTTCTTTATGATGGGGATTTGGCTGGTATCAAGGCTTCTCTTCGAGGTATTGACATGCTTCTAGAACAAGGTATGCACGTAAAGGTCATGCTTTTGCCAGATGGTGAAGACCCAGATTCATTCGCCCGAAAACATACAGCTCAAGAATTTCAACAGTATATAGAACAACATGAAGTAGACTTTATCCGTTTCAAAACTGATTTGCTTATTCAAGATGCAAAAAATGACCCCATCAAACGTGGAGAACTGATCTCTAACATTGTTAAAAGTATATCTGTTATTCCCGACGAAATACTCCGCAATGTGTATATCCGAGAATGCAGTGAAATGATGCAAATTCGTGAATCTGTAATACAAAGTGAAGTAGATAAAATCATCAAAGAAGGGATGAATAGAGCAGCTTCAACACATGTATCTCTCAACAATACAGCCACTCCTAATCAAGAACCTTTGCCAGCTACAGAATCTGACAAGACGGTAGAAGATGGTAATGACCAGCAAATAAATGGCAAAAATACATCTATTGAAATCAGCAAGGAACGAAAAGAAATTGAAAGGCGTATTATGTGGGATCTAGTACGTTATGGGGAATGCATATTAGGAGAAGTTGAACACGAAAATGAAGATGGCAGCATCACACGAACTACTGAATACGTAGTTGATTATATAGCTCAGGAACTTGAAAGAGATGCTATTATGATTACTTATCCTCCATATAAAAAGTTATTTGATACAGCTATCGAAGGCTTTCACCAATCTGGGCTAGAGGAAGGATGGACAATGCAAAAGTTCCTAGTAAATCAACAAGATATGACCGTTAGTAAATTGGCGGCCGAAATGATTTCTTCAAAATATCGTTTAGACAAAGACAGAATTCTCAAATACAAGTCAGACAAAGCACGTCTTCATATGCTCATTCCTGACACAATTTTTAGGATGAAACACTATATTCTTTCAACCAATATACACGAAGTAGATCAAGCTATTTTAGACGCCTCACTGTCAGGTGATAAAGATAAAGAAAATGCACTTTGTCTACGACGTCTTGAATTAATGAAATTACAACAAGCCTTTGCTAAAGAGCTTGGGGATAGGACTATACTGCCTAAATAGTACGAGGAAAGTTTATTGATCTATGAAGACCTCGTCACGAACCACTACTGCCTCTTTAAACTCACCTGTAGCTCTTAACTGACGCATCATCATATTTGCTTCTTCAAAGCTTACATAGTCGCCTACTCTACATAACCAACGTGGTGACACAAAGAGAGTATACACTTGAACATCAGTGTTGTATTTCTTCACTTTTTCTGCATATTCCTGAGCTAACTCATGAGCACTTCGAGAATTATTACCAGCAAAAACTTGTATACGAAAACCAGATGTCTTTAATCGATCAGACGATTGAATGTGCATAACTCCTCCTACCAACAAACTATCTAACAAAGCTGGTTGATTGATAGAGACTTGTCCAGCCCCTTCCTTTTTTTCAGCAAGTCGTTGCAAAATGTTCTGCATCTCTACATGTACAGAATCACCTTGAATATTATTATTAGGATTATCTTGTGCACGTGCTTCTGGTATAAAAACACTGATACAAAACAAAAGTATCACAAAACTAAATGATCCAAATATCTTCATAATTTTTTCTCGATGTATATGCAATTGAATAGAGGAAAAACAGGGCGGATTTGCTTTAGAATATATAATCTAAAACAAATCATCGCCCATAATATTATATGCTACAAAAGTAACAATTACGCATTGAATGCATCAATGATACCCTTGAAGTCTTCTACTTTCAATGCAGCACCACCGATCAAACCACCATCTACATCTGGTTGAGAGAAAAGTTCTTTTGCGTTAGATGGCTTACAGCTACCACCGTAAAGAATAGACATGTTATCAGCAACAGTTGCATCATACTTGTCTGCAATTGTAGAACGGATGTAAGCATGAATTTCTTGTGCTTGATCTGAAGTAGCAGTTTTACCAGTACCGATAGCCCAAACTGGTTCGTAAGCTAGTACACACTTAGCAAAGTCTTCTGCAGAAAGTTCATATACAGCTTGAAGTTGTTCAAGAACGACTTCATTTTGCTTATTTGCTTCACGTTCTTCAAGCACTTCACCAATACAGAATACTGGAGTCAAGCCATTAGCCAAAGCTAGTTTTACTTTCTCTGTTAGGATAGCATTGTTTTCGCCATAATATGCACGACGTTCTGAGTGACCTAGAATAACATATTTTGCACCTGTAGATGCTACCATAGAAGCTGATACCTCACCAGTATAAGCACCTGATTCCTTGTCTGCGCAATTTTCTGCACCAACACCAATCTTAGCAGGATCTACCAATGGAGTCACTGAAGCCAAGTGAATAAATGGAGTACAAATAATCACATCACAATTTGGTTGTGCAGAAGCAAGTGCTTCATTCAAGCCTTTAGCCAACTCAATACCCTCTTGAAGGGTTTTGTTCATTTTCCAGTTTCCTGCAACAATGTTCTTTCTCATTTTCTTTATATTTATTGGTTTGTGGAAGTCCAAAGACTCCCAAAATTAAATTGAATTTTCAACACTAATAGATATCTCCGGACTCCTGCCCATTTTCTTTTAATTTAGTTTGCTTCATCTTCCAAATCAAGATTAAGCGATCTATCAACAAGACTAGAACTAATGGCGCTATAAATAATATTATTATCTGCCAGAAAACAGTCATACGAGAGATTTTCTCTAAGCGTCCCACACCATTTTTATCTAATGATTGACCTTTCAATTGATATTCGTCAGGAATATCCCTAAATGCCCATTTATTATAAATCGTATCTCCTCGTAACAAAATAATACCAGGGTTGCTACGTACCATCGTTTTTAATGCCAAATGGTCGGCTATACCAAATGTATAATCGGCCCCAGTTCTATCTTGCCACAGACTGATAGCGGTACTATCCGAAGCAGTTAAACATATAAAAGGATAATTATGGGCCACACTATAGTCATACAGCTCATTAAGTAAATCAAATCTATCTTCACTCGCTGAATTTAAATCTGGTGCTACCAACAAAAAACTATACCCATCATAATCTAATAAGGATTCTGTTATATCCTCACCTGTTTTATAATCTTGAACATAGAAATCCAAAATTGTGGGCATTTTAACCTGATTATCCTCATTTAATCCCATTGCTGTTTTCATCGAAGTACCTATACTATATGGACGAAAATCTAATATTGGTAAATGTATATAACAATATCCCCATAATAGTAAGGAAAACACAATGACATATCTAGCAACTATCCACTCAACATGCTTACTCATAAAATATCGAATCTGCCTATGCCACATGTAACACAGTAAACTCATCGGCAAAAGCAGTAAGTTTTTAGAAAAAGTCTGCCAATTAGATAACACCAATGCATCCCCAAAACACCCACAATGATGAACTGGATTTGACAAAGCTATATACAACGTCAATGGAGTCAACATCACCATCAATAGGGCCGACAAGAAAGTTGTCACCCCACGCATAATGCCCCAAAAGAGTAATACACCTAAGGTGAACTCTAAACTGGCCAACGCAAAAGAGAATATTATTGAAAAGGATTTAGGAAATACATCTAGTACACCAAATGCACTTAGATAATCAGCTATTTTGTAGGCGCTGCCCATAGGATCAACCCCCTTTACAAAACCAGAAAAGATAAAGGTCACTGCTAGTAAAATGCGGCAAACATTTACAATCCAGTATTTTGCCTTAGTACTCAACATAAACTAATTATTAGTCAGCATTATTGCCCAGCTTTATTAAAGCAAAGACGGCATAATTAATCATATCCATATAATTGGCATCTATGCCCTCAGACACTAAAGTCTCACCACCAAGCATCTCAATCTGCTTTGTGCGATATAATTTCATCAATATAAGGTCGGTATACGAGCTAACACGCATCATACGCCATGCTTCATCATAATCATGATTTTTTGCCTTCATCAAATTAAGGGCTTCCGTCGCATACTGATCATACAGCTTTAAGGCTTTATCGACAGATAAATCATCGGTTTCAGAATATCCCAACGCCAACTGAATAAGTCCAATGATTCCATAGTTGACTATAGCAATAAACTCACCATATATACCATCACCGACTTGGGAAGCATCTTCTCCTTTGATTTCTAAAGAACGAATCCGGTTAGCTTTTATAAAAATTTGATCTGTTACTGATACTGGACGTAAAATTCTCCAAGCAGCACCATAATCATATAATTTTTGGCTAAACAAAGTACGACATGAAGCAACTGCCTTCTCAAATTGTACATTTGTTTTTTCAAACTGAGCATTTGCCATTTCTTTCATCTTTACAAACTAAACTGTATTGAATTTAAATAATAAAAAAGACTAGCTACATTTCAAAAGCATACCTATTCGAAGCGTTGTTCGAGTACTTATGTGATTCAGCTGACATAGACGACGAACACTAGTTCCTTGTCTAACAGCAATCTTTGAAAGAGTATCTCCCCTACGTACTTTATAATAATGTATTTGGGGGTGAGATACTTTTTCAAAAGTATAACTATCTGCCAAGATGTCTTGATTTTTAAAATCAAACAACTTGGCAGGATCTATAGCTTGACCTAAAAATCTCACCTCAAAATGAAGGTGCGATCCTGTGGAACGACCTGTATTGCCACCAAGGCCAATAGGAGTACCTGCATCAACATATTGATTTTCTTTCACCAAATGTTTTGACAGGTGTCCATATATCGTTTCCAATCCATTATCGTGACGTATTACCACATAATTACCATATCCTCTACGTTCATAACGAATCATACGTACTTTTCCTGAAAAAGCAGCACGAATGGTATCGCCTGTATACACTTTAATGTCTAGACCATAATGAACACGATGGCGCCAGCGACGATAACCAAAACGATCGGTAATACGAGTTCGAGTGGTCGGTAAACAAAAGTCTTTCAAGTCTATAACATACTTTGCGGGCATCGATATGCCTTGATAAGCATGTACTCTCTGATTTTGCCATGATGGGTATATATCCATTGCTGGATATTCCATACGTTCCTTATCAATTTGTTGTTGAAGTACTAAGGAATCAACAATTCCCAACTTTTTATCGACTGGGGCACGATCAGCCAAAAGATCTTGGGCTGATACGGACATCTGGCCGACTACAATTAGTAGAGTCAGCATAACAAATCGCAAAGAGCAATTTATCATAGATACTTGAATACTTTTCTTCATTATATATTTTATCTCTTTTGTAGCTGATTAATCTACTTCATCAGCCGCATACAAGAATTGTGCAGTGGCTTGAGCCCACTCAAATAATTCTTCATCAGCAAAAAAACGAGCAACTTCCAGCTTTGCAGTCTCAAGACAATCTGATGTATGAATCAAGTTCTCTTGAGAACTCATACAATACAACCCACGCAAGGTATCAAGACGAGCTGTTCGGCCATTCGTTGGACCTGCAATCTCCCTTACCACTTCGACAGCTTCAACGCCTTCAAGACACATTGCAATAATTGGAGTAGCCATCATTGACTTCTTGACAGACTGGAAGAAAGGACGCTCCTTTAGATGCGCATAGTGTTCATCCAATATGGCATCATCAAGTTGCATCATCTTCATGCCTACAATATGTAATCCTTTTCTCTCAAAACCGGTAATCATTTTACCGACTAGTCTACGTTGAAGCGCACTAGGCTTCATTAGTACAAGCGTTCTTTCAAGCATAATAATTCAAAGTTAAATTGGTTTTATGACTAACAACAGCCATCAATAATATTAAGGTTTTTTTCAAGTACTATCCTCCACACCATATTCAGTGCCGTAAGATAGACTACAGGTTGCGCCAAAGATACAAATATTCTAAGTAAAAAGCCATACGAACTAGCCTTTTTTCGGTTTATTCAACGCTTTTTACTAAGATATTTGTCCCCAATCTCTTTGTTGTTTACGTATAGCCTTTAGATTTTGCCACATGATTTGGTTTTCAGTAAGTGTACACCGAGGATCTGCATCAGCAATCCGCATGGCTAAATTACGACATTCCTCGACTAATTGTCCATCATGTGCTACATCGGCTATCTTAAGATTAAATGCTTGCCCACTCTGAATCGTTCCAGACAAATCACCAGGTCCACGAAACTTCAAATCGGCCTCAGCTATATCAAAACCGTTATTGGATTTAACCATGATATCGACTCGATTTTTAGTTATTTCGTTGATTTCAGGCGATGTAACCAACACGCAATAAGATTTTTCTGCACCACGTCCAACTCGCCCTCTCAGTTGGTGCAATTGAGAAAGGCCAAATCTATCAGCATTTTCAATAATCATTACGGAAGCATTCGGTACGTTTACACCAACTTCGATAACAGTAGTAGCTACCATAATCTGAGCCTCATTAGTTGAGAAACGATGCATTTGAGCTTCTTTTTCGGCTGATTTCATTTTCCCATGCACCATACATACTTTGTATTTTTCAAAGCGCTGACTAATGGACAAGTATCCCGATTCAAGAGCTTCTAAATCAGACTTTTCACTTTCTTGAATCAAAGGGTATACAACATATACTTGACGACCTTGTGCCAGTTGTTTATCAACCGACATATACAAAGAAGTACGATGATCACTAAATTTATGAATAGTCGTAATTGGTTTTCTCCCAGGTGGCAGTTCATCAATAACCGATGTTTGCAAATCACCATATATAGTCATAGCTAATGTACGAGGTATAGGAGTTGCTGTCATCACCAAGACATGAGGTGGCTTTTCACCTTTTTCCCATAATCGAGCACGTTGCTCGACACCAAAACGATGTTGTTCATCAATAACCACCATACCAAGACGGTTAAAGACTACCCATTTTTCAATCAATGCATGTGTACCTATTAATATATGAATATCTCCTTTTTCAAGATCATCCAATATTTTTTTTCGTTTTTTCCCTTTTATTGAACCAGTTAATAGTTCTACATGTACAGGCAAATCACCTAACATATCACGTATAGACTTTAGATGCTGCTGAGCCAATATTTCTGTTGGAGCCATCATACAGGCCTGAAAGCCACTACCAGCAACAATAAGCATAGCCATAAGAGCCACTAGTGTTTTTCCACTTCCTACATCTCCTTGTAAAAGTCGATTCATTTGCACACCAGTATTCAGATCTTTATAAATCTCTTTTACTACACGCTTTTGCGCATCTGTTAAATCAAAAGGTAAACAATCACGATAAAAATCTAAAAAGAAGTGACCTGGAGTTGTAAACGAGTAACTTTGATGTGATTGTCTTCGCTCAATCATATAACGCACTAAATTGAGTTGAATATAAAAGAGTTCCTCAAATTTTAACCGAAAAACGGCTTTTTCATATATGGGTGCGCTTTCTGGGAAGTGTATATTATATAGTGCATCACCTAAAGGTATTAGATGATATGTATCAATAATCCACTGAGGTAATGTTTCTTCAAAATCTCGTCCATAAGTTAGAAAAAGTCCCCGAATAATATCGCGACAATCAGTGGAAGATAAGTAATTACGTTTCATCTTATCCGACGTATGATACATCGGCATCATACCCAAATTGGAAAACGTATGTTCATTATAAAGCGTCAATTCTGGATGCGTTATATTATAGCAACCTGAATAAGCTTTTGGTTGACCAAATGCTATATATTCGACTCCAATCTTAAGGCTCTTTTGAAAAAACTTAATACCATTGAACCAAACTAATTCAATGGTTTCATTGCCATCAGAAAAATAAGCTACTAAACGGCGAGAACGACCTTCACCGACAGTTTCAATACTACGAATAACACCTTTTACTTGTACCCAATTGTGAGAAGAATTGATCTCATGAATACGGTATATTTTTCTTCTATCAATGTGACGATAAGGATAATGCAATAACATATCAAATACATTTTGAATATGCAGTTGATCAGCCAACACATCTGCTTTGTGCTGACCAACTCCTTTTACGTACATCAAATTGGTATTTCGTAGTTTAGAAACACTAATAGCCATTAATCTCCATTTATATTATTGTTTTAGCAATCTTCATATCCCAAGGAGTCGTCAATTTTATATTCTCACGATTTCCTAGAATAAGACAAATAGAGTGTCCTCTTTTTTCGACAACCGATGCATCATCCGTAAATTCCACACAGTAAGGTTGCTCATAGGCATCCTCTATAATATCTCGACGAAACACTTGAGGAGTTTGCACTTGCACATATTCGTTTCTTGACACCATGGTATTGGGTCCGTTGTAGCTTTCCTCAAATACGTTTTGCTCAGGACTACTCATAGATGTAATTCTACGCATTGAATCAATAACTGGCACAACAGGTATTGCCGTCCCTCTCAACTGAGCTTGTTCAAATGCAGAACGCACAACTTCTTGGCTTACAAAAGGGCGTACGGCATCATGAATGGCCACTAAAGCGATGTCCTCATCAAGCATATTTAAACCATTCTGAACGGAATGAAAACGTGTTTGTCCACCATAGACTATTTTATGTGGCACATCGTAATGATATTTTTCACATAAGTCAGTCCAAATATCAAGATGCGCTTTAGATAAGACGAGTATAATCTGTACCTCTGTATCAAATTGATGAAAAACGTCCATAGTATGCATCAAAACACATCGATCTCCTAAAGGTAGATATTGTTTGGGTAAATCTTGCAGCATGCGAGTGCCACTACCACCGGCAACAAGAATAACAGCTTTCTTCAAATTCATCAGCTCAAGTTTATTTGCATTTCTTCAGATATTCTACTAGCTATCTCTTCACCTACTAAACGTGAGACAATAGCTAGGCCAAAAGGAATAGCTAGGCCTGGTCCCTTACCTGTAACAAAATTGCCATCAATAGTTATATCTTCAGCTGTGTAACGCGCTTTCAATAAATACTTTTCAAATCCAGGATAACAAGTTGCAGATACACCAGACAACACACCTAAGCGACCAAAAGCCATAGGGGCAGCACAAATAGCTGCCAAATGTTTGTTTTCATTAACAGCAAAATTTAAAATAAGCTTTTGGAGTGGCACACAATCACTAAGATGTTGTGCTCCAGGCATACCACCTGGCAAAACAAGCATGTCCACTTCTGTAGCATCAAAATCATTTATATGCACATCAGCAACTACTGGTATTTGATGAACCCCAACAGCTATTGTATCATCCATTATAGATACTGTAGTAACTTGAATGCCTGCTCGTCGAGCTATATCTATTGGAGCTATTGCTTCGATTTCTTCAAATCCATCAGCTAAAAACACTGCAATATGTTTCATCTATATAGTTTTTATTAGTTAGTTTATCTCAATTTAAAGACATAAGTAATTGTACCTTGCTGATTATCCTCATTTTTTACAGCATTAAAACGAGCTTTGAGAGCCGCTGCTTCTGCAACACGACGTGCCTGAGCATTACTTGATACCGTGCCACCCTGTACACGGGCATTAACAACATTTCCATCAGGAGTTACTAAAATCTGCACAATCACAGTACCTCCTTCATCAAGTCCTGGCACTCGTTCTGGCTTAGGTAACCCTTCACCTCCAGTATGACGCCCAGGGAGATTGTAGCTAGTTTGACCATCATATCCTTTGGGTATCAGTCCTTGATTAGTTCCATGTGCGCTCCCTTGATGAGTAGTCTGCTTACCAGTTCCCTCCCCCGTCTGCATCGCCTTGCTTTGCTTAAAAGCATTACTCACAGAAGCAATACGTTTTGCAGCTTCCTCACGTTCTTTGAGTTTTCTTTCTTCTTCACGACGTTTTTCTTCTTCACGTCGTTTTTGAAGCAACTGTTCATTTTTTTCTTTATCTTTTTGATCCTGATCACCAATGGTCTTTTTTTGATCAGTCATAGGAGAAGGATCTTCTTGAATCACATGCTTTGAATCTTCTACTTTCTTTACCGTAGATGCATCTATATCTTCTTCATCAACTTGCTCCCCTACTTCTTCTTGCACTCCTGGAAGAGCAGCTGTGGGTTCTACTTTATCACCTTGCCCTTGAGTTGGCAATGTCTCAATTCCTAACATTATAGGCACACCACTTTCTTCCTGCTGCTGTGGCGTAGCAATTTTAACCCACCACAAAACAACAAGAATTATCAGTAATGCAACAATAGCCGCTATTAGTCCATAAAACTCTTCTTTTTCTATCTTCATAGGAGGTGATAATTATCTCTCAGGTGGTCGAGTAGCTAAGACTACTTTATAGTGATTATCATTGGCGATACTAAGTACATGAACAACTTCACTGTAAGGTACTTTTTCATCGGCATACAACGCCACATACATCTCAGGTTCCTGAACTGAATAGTTCCGCAAAATAGCCGCTAAGTCGCCAACTTCAATTTCTTTTTCTTCGCCATTTCCAAGAGCAGTATAATATCTCAACTGTGCATCTATTATTACCCGTGCTAAAGGACGAGCGGCTGTTTGACTTTTTCCTTGAGGTAATAAAACCTTGATCGCATTGGGCGAAACAACAGTGGAAGTGATCATGAAGAAGATCAGAAGTAGAAATATAACATCCGTCATGGAAGCCATGGCAAATGATGGAGATATTCGATTTCGTCTTTTTAATTGCATAAGTATAAGCTAAAATAAGGGTTAAGCAGAGACTTCTTTATGATCACTCATATCGTTCAGCATATCCATAAAAGTCATTGTTTTAGCCTCCATATCATTTACAACACTATCAACACGACTGACCAAATAGTTGTATGCAAACATAGCTATAATCCCTACAATAAGCCCAGCTACAGTAGTAATCATCGCTTCATAAATACCACCTGAAAGCAGTTTTATATTAATATTATTTCCAGCATTAGACATCTCATAAAATGCACGTACCATACCTGTTACTGTACCCAAAAAACCGATCATTGGTGCTCCTCCTGAAATAGTAGCCAGTACATTTAAGTGGCGTTCCAAAATTGAGACTTCCACATTGCCTACATTCTCAATAGTCGTAAGAATATCACGAGTTGGATGTCCTAATCGACTAATCCCCTTTTCGATCATTCTAGAAGCTGGGGTATTTGTCATCTGACAATAATTGATAGCCGATTTGACATCATGGCTAGTTATATAGTCAACCACTTTGTCCATAAATAATGGATCGGCTTTTTTAGCCTTACGTATAACGCAGATTCGTTCCACTAAAAAATACACACACAAAAGAAGCAATGCCAATAAGACGAGCATAATCCACCCTCCTTTCATTGCCATGGCTAGTAAATTCATAGTAGGTTTATTTACAGTTGCTTCTACTACTTGGGCTTGAGCTAACGAATCAAGAGAACTCTGCGCTAACACAAGCGCTGATAACAAATACGACATGATGATAGATGATATTTAGGTTACTACTTTAAACATTTTTTGTATTGGCGAATGGTTTCTTCCATTCCCAAATACAATGCATCAGCTATTAGGGCGTGACCTATTGAGACCTCATCACACCAAGGGATCTTTTGATAGAAAAAAGCTAAATTCTCAAGACTGAGATCGTGTCCAGCATTTAATCCCAAACCTAAAGCATGCGCCGCTTCAGCCGCCTCAACAAAGGGAGCTATTGCAAGTTCTCTATTATCTGCATAATGTGATGCATATGGCTCAGTATACAGCTCAACACGATCTGCACCCACTATAGCCGCGCCACGCACCATACTCACTTCAGGACTAACAAATATAGAAGTACGAATACCTGCCTCACGAAATGTATCTACCAAAGCTTTCAGGAAATCGCGATGAGCTACTGTGTCCCATCCACTATTACTTGTTAATTGATCTGGTTTATCTGGTACAAGAGTTACTTGATGAGGATGCACTTTAAGTACAAGTGCTACAAACTCCTCAGAAGGGTAGCCTTCGATATTGAATTCGGTAGTCAAATTAGGGCGCAGTTCAAAAACATCAGAACGACGAATATGCCTTTCATCTGGTCGTGGATGTACTGTGATTCCATCTGCTCCAAATGTTTCACAATCTAAAGCCATTTGTAAGACATTTGGTATATTTCCTCCACGTGCGTTACGTAGAGTAGCAATCTTATTGATATTAACACTAAGTTTTGTCATATGTTCCTCCTATTCTTAGTTTATATCGAACAAAAGTACAAAATTTATCGGGTGATAATGCAGGATTCTAGAGAAAAAAGTGCATTTTTGTAGTCAGTAAATAATTAAATATTATGAACATAGCTCTTTTTGGTAATTGTCATCAACCCGAGAAATCCATACATTCGGCAAGACTATTTGATATCCTAACAACTCTACAAGTCACAATCCTAGTAGAGAAATCTTTTTATGATTTTTTGAAAACAGTCTTGGATTTAAAAAAATGGGATATCACAACCTATTCCATGGATGACCTTTCCCAAAAAGACTTTCATGCAGACTTGTTGATTAGCATTGGGGGGGATGGTACATTTTTGAAAGCAGCCAATGCTGTTCAAGAAAACATAATTCCTATTCTTGGAATAAATACAGGACGACTGGGCTTTTTAGCTGACGTTGGGACCGATGATATGAATGAGCAACTAGTTCAAATTTTAGGAGGCAACATACAGATAGAAGAAAGAAATTTGCTCGAAATTAAAACAGATGGATATCAATTAAAACAACATCCATACGCACTCAATGAAATTGCTATACTAAAGCATGATTCATCTTCTATGATAGCTATAAAAACCCATATCAATAATCAAGAGTTAGTCACTTATCAAGCAGATGGCCTCATCATAGCCACTCCCACTGGAAGTACAGCATACTCATTGAGTGTGGGTGGCCCTATTATAGCCCCACAATCAGGAGTAATAGCTCTTACACCTGTAGCTCCACATAGTCTCACCATGCGCCCAATGGTCATACGTGACGATTGGTCTATATCACTAGATGTAACAAGTCGTTCACATTATTTCTTGGTCGCAATAGATGGAAGAAGTGAAAGCATTCCACAAGGTACAAGTATAACAATAAGTAAAGCACCTTTCAAAGTCCGAATTGCTCGTAGAAAAGATAGAAATTTCTTCGACACCCTAAGACAGAAGATGATGTGGGGAGTCGACAAAAGATAGATCCATTAAGTTAAAAAGAGACTAAAACACTTAGTTATAAATATAGTAGGGTGTGTCAAAGTAATTCTTGACACACCCTATCTGAATATTAAATACCAATATTTATTTAACGACTTCTACGATAACCGCACGACTTAAGCGACGATCATTATAGTACATATTTTCTACGCCACCTTTGTGGGCCATTTTCAACTGATCAGGATTTACACTATGTTCCTTGACTAAAAAATCATACATTGCTTGCGCACGTTGACTAGAGAGTCGTTCATTGATAGAAGTATTTCCAGTCCATCTATCCGCGTAACCTGTGATAAGGTATACAGCGCCAGCGTCACCATCTTTAATTTGTTTAGCTAAATAACTTGCGTTAGTCTTCATAGCCCGAGTCAATTTAGGCGAATTAATTGGGAAAATAAATAAAGTTGGTGCAATTATTTGCTCTTTCTCTATTCTTTCTACAACTTTTGACGAATGTTCTAACACTGAGATCTGTTCTTTAATCTTTGCATTCTGGGCACGAGAAGCTTCCAACTGGTCACGTACAGATTGCATTTCTGCATCACTAATACCTGAAGGTACTACAGAACGTCTCTGCCAGCCTCTATTGGGGAAGTTATATGTAACACCCACTGTCAATCCAAAAATCACATCGGTTTCAGAGGCTGAATTATACTCTAATTCATCAAAGCGATCGTGCACCATATCCACGCGTGGCTCAATATTGATATCCCAAGCATCATTCAACTGAAATTTATTGATGACACCAAATCTAAAACTTTGTTCATCTTCTTGACCATAGTTAAAACAACGTGCCCAGCCTGTACCGATGTATGGAATTAAAGAATAGCAACGATCTGCCTTATATCCTTTAATCAGGTTGAATACATCAAACATGGCATCAACATGAAAGACACCAATATCATACTTTTCCTTGTAATAGCCATCACCTAAGTCTGTAGTAATAGCAGAACTATAAGAAAGATCTGTGACTCCTTCAAGCTTATAACCGTAATATCCAAGACGAACCCCAAAACCTGGAGTAAACCATTTTCCTAGACTAATATCAAAGGCAGGAGATATTCGATCAAAGAAGTCTAACTTGTTATCCAAGTCAGAATCCAAAAATTGAGCACCAAATCCTACACTTACAAACCAATTATCACGAAACATATTTGTTTCTACTTTATGATCTGTCTCTTTATCTTTTACTGTTTGCGCTGAAAGCGAAGTCCCCCCCAATAAAAGCGCAACAAGGAACAAACTCTTTTTCATATTATATCATTTTTTTATTGCTACTGGTTATTTCCTCGATCATCCACATTGCTTATTCAACAATTACAGAACGATTCAAACGACGATTATTGTAGAACATATTATCTGTCCCTCCCATGAAGGCAACCTTAAGCTTAGAGGCTTCTACTCCAAACTCATTAACAAGGCAATCATAAACAGCGTGAGCACGTTTTTCAGACAGTTTCATATTCCAAGTTGGATTACCTGTTTCTTTATCCGCATAACCTGTAATAACATACATCTTATTTGGATTTCCATCTTTAATCACAGCAGCTAAATGTCCCACATTAGCACGCATCAAACGACTCATTTTAGATGAATTAAATTTAAAGACAAAGATAGTTGGAATCAATTTCTTTTCTGTAATAACACGTTCTTCAATATTAGGGTTACGTTGCAAAGTAGCTAGGCGATCCTTTAATTGTCCATTCTTTGCACGAGAATCTTTCAATCTATCACGCACGTCCTCCATTTCGGCACGGGTTACACCAACAATCTCTGGTTTAGCTTTCCCCCATCCCACTGTAGGCAACTGATAAGTAACACCAACTGTGGCTCCTAACAACAAATCAAATCCTTTGCCTCCTTCAAGACCATCAAAACGGTCATTAGTTACTGCAGAACGAAGTTCCAAATTAAAGTCCCATCGATCATTTATACGGAAAGTATTGACAATACCAGCTGTAGCACACAACTGTGTTTCAGAAGGCGTCTCCCAAGCACTCATCAATCCCAATCCAAAATAAGGGACTACCGAGTACACACGTTCTGCACGATAACCTTTGATCATATTCAAAAGGTCTAACATCACATCAGCATGAAAAACACCGATATCAAAATTTCTCTCATAATTTGTGGCATCATAAGCACCTGTCACCCAAGACATCTGAGGATCCTTAGTAATAGATGTAGCCGTAACTCCATAATACCCAAACCGCATACCCACTCCAGGTGTAATCCATTTTCCGACGTTCAAATCAACAGCGGGATTTATCATATCGACAAAATCGGCAGTTCCATAATTTTCTCCTGCAAATATTTGTCCACCAATACCAGCACTAATAAACCAATTGTCTCTAAACATATTCGTTTCCACTTTGTACTTGGCATCTTTGTTTTCAACTGTCTGTGCAGACAAGGCAGTAAAGCACCCTAGAAACACAACAATAAACAACAAATTTCTTTTCATATCCATACTAGTTTAAATTAGTAATCTAATGTTATCTCAAAATATAAAAATCCTTCATATACAGTTTAGCTATTCATTTTCAGCACGAACAAGGTGTATAATCGGACTACATAGACATTATATGGAAACAAATATACACATAAATATATTAGAATCGCAAAAAAAACAAAAGAAAAAAATTGTTACAGGGCAAAATAATAGAGTCTATCCAATCCACACATCCTTTATCAACACAATACTTTTTAAATAATTCATCCAATTTTCCAAGTAAACGATCGATATGTATTTAACTAAAAAAGCACATAAAAAAAAT
>ERZ795048.1478-NODE-1478-length-20961-cov-8.832249_pt1 | contig 20961 bp, 23 predicted proteins | sample MGYA00375132_ERZ795048 | MGnify/ENA primary metagenome ERZ795048 (study PRJEB30177, sample SAMN05720225) | activated sludge metagenome | isolation source: Anaerobic digester | place: Hong Kong | collected 2014-12-17 ... | reverse complement strand
AGCAGGAGTGCGCGCAGTTTTCGCCGATTTTTAAAACATAATTTAATGCAAGCTGAACGGCGTTCAATTACATGCACATTAAAACCGCTCCAGAAATAACCGAGGTAACGACAACCGCCGAATGCTTGGCGGTGCTGTTCGGCGTCAATCGCGCATCGGTTTACAAGTGGCGCAAAGAACAGAATCTACCGTTTGAATCCCGCAATACTTACAACTTAGTCGATGCTATGCAGTGGTTTATCATGCACAAGCTTGACGGTGGCGGCGCTGAAACGCTTAAGGAGCAGCGTCATTTACTGCTTGAACAGCAGACCGAAACGGCGGAATTAAAAAACAAGATACTGCGCGGTGAGCTGATATCGGCGAACCATTTTAAAAACACGGTGCTAGAGTTAGGCGCGATGATTGTGGAGGTGCTAGAAATTGCTCCATCCTGGTGTGAGGACAACGAAGGCCGCGCGGAGATTAGATCACGGGCCGCTGATCACAGACGCCATATCGAGCGAAGAATCCGCGATCTGGCAGGCGCTAAACCTGGCGGCGGACATGATAGCGCCACCACCAAAGCGCAACGCGGCGCAGTGGGCAGACAGCCATCGGGTACTGCCTGAAGGGTCTGACACTTCCGGTGCCTGGCGCACGCCGGCAGAGTGGCGGGAGATATACGCGGCGGCGGGCTTAACCGAGGACTGGTACAAATACCGCTATGTGGTGCTGCCTTGTCCAAGTCAATCCGGTAAAACTGAATTCCTGTTCAATGTCATCGGTCACAGGCTCGACGATGGGCCGCGCTATCCGGTGTTGTACATCGGGCCGACCGAGGATTTAACTAAAGACCTGGTACGAGACCGCGTGCGTAAGTTCGTTGATTCAACGCCGTCGCTTTACGATCGCATGGCCAAGGGTCAGGCCGACGCAGTGCTGCAAAAGAAAATCAACGGAATTCCCTGGTCATTCGGGTGGGCCGGGTCTGCCGCGCAACTGGCATCGAGGCCGGTGGGCCTGGTCGCCATTGATGAGTTGGACCGGATGCCGCTGGATGTCGGGGCCGAGGGGTCGCCGTTCGAGCTGGCCGACGCCAGAACGAAGCGATACCAGAACGCAAAGGTGCTTGTCGTGTCGTCGCCTACGATCTGGGGCGCATCCCCGATCTGGGATAGGTTCGAGCTGGGCACCATGCATATGTGGACCTGGCGTTGTCTTAGTTGCGGTGGGCCGTTCGTTCCTGAAATGAAATTCCTGGTTTGGGATGATAACTCCGGGCCTGACGATGCCCGCGCTTCTGCGCGCCTGGAGTGTCCGCACTGCGGCCACAGGCATGAAAACCACGACAAGAAGGCATTGAACCAGAGTGGTGAATACATACGCTATCGCCTGCTACGCGAGGCCGAGCGGGTGAAGTATGCGGTACTCGACCGTTACGTGATAGATGAGGATCCACAGGACCGGCTGACCGCATCGTTTTGGTTTTCCGGTCTGGTGCCGCAGTGGACCGCGTGGGGGCTGCTGGCGTACAAGCTGGCCGCAGCCAAGGAGCGGGCCGATCCGAATATCATTCAGTCGGTTGTCAATACCTGGTTTGGGGAGCCGTTTATCGAGCGCGGAGAAGCGCCTGACTTGTCCGAAGTGCTGGCGAACGTCCAGGATTATCAACCGCGCACTATCCCGGCGGGCGTGCAAGTCATCACTTGCGGCGTGGACGTGCAGAAAAACGGCTTGTATTACCTGGTGCGGGGCTGGGGCTACAATGAGGAATCTTGGCTGCTGGACTATGGTTATCTGGCCGGTGAAACGGTGTTCGATTCGGTCTGGCTGCGCCTGGCCGATTACATGCGCTCCGGGATTGGCACGCATAAAATACACATGACGCTGATCGACTCAGGCTATCGACCGCAGTTTGACGACCGACCGAGGCCGGACCATGTGGTTTATTCATTCTGCCGACGCTATGACGGCGGGAACTGCTTTCCGGCAAAAGGCCGGGAATCGATGGACGTTCCGGTAAGACCGCGCTTGATCGACTACAGCTTTGGCGGTGTCCTGGTCCGTGGCGGTGTCCGGCTGTTCCTGTGCGACGTTTCGGCAATCAAACGGTGGTTGCATTCGCGTTTGACCTGGCCGGCAGATCAGCCGGGCCGGTTCAATCTGCACGCAAAGACCGAAATCAGCTACGCCGACCAGATTCTGTCGGAGGAGGAAATCAGGGAACCCAGCGGCAAGCTGAAATGGGTCAGGGTCAACCGGGAAAACCATTACCTTGACTGCGAGGTTTACGCCAGAGCAGCGGCAATCTATCTGCGCGTGGGAGACCTGGCAGAGCAGCCGAAACATACAGAAAGTCGCCCTCAAGGCGACAAACCGCAACCTCCACCAAAATTTCAGCGTAGAAGTTTGTTTTAAAACGCGCTATAACCGCGCGTATGACCGGGATCACACTTGCCGAAGCACAGGCTCACCTATCCGCAGCACAGGCCGCGCTGACCAAGGCGCGCACGGCACAAAGCTATTCCATCGGGGACCGGCAGGTTAACCGGGCGCTGCTGGATAAGCTGCAAAACGATGTTTTCATGTGGTCGCGGCAGGTGCGCGAACTATCGCTATCCGCTCAGGGTGTCACTAATCCGGGTTACATGGTGCCAAAATGGGATTGATGAACCGCATTAAGGGACTGTTCCGGCGAGGTAAAACGACCGTTGAACGGCTGTATCAGGCGGCTTCACCAGATCATTTACGACCAAGGCGCGGCGGTATCCACAGCGGCAACGCGATCATGGATATCACACAGGACAAGCTGCGCAATCTGGCGCGCTACCTGGATGAAAACCATGACCTGGTTGTTGGTGTCCTGGATGACCTGATAAACAACACTATCGGCGACGGGCGGCAACCTATCCCGATGGTACGCAAGAAAAACGGCGATCTGGCCGACGATGTAAACAAGAATCTGACGGAGCTTTACCAGGAGTGGGCCGAAAGGCCGGATGTAACGCAGCAGTATGGCATTGCCGAGCTTGAACGCCTGGCGGCGCGTTCGGTCTATCGTGATGGCGAGGTATTCGGCAAGTTTATCCGCGATCCACGCTATGGATTCCCCAGTAAAACCAAGTTGGCCATCGAGGCGCTTGAAGCTGATCACTGCCCGTTCGAGATGAATGAAAGCGGCAATGGGATTATCCACGGTATCCAGATGGACGGCTACCGCAGACCTATTGCGTATCACTTCTATGATGAACACCCGGGCGATTTGCACTTAACGCGTGGGCGGCTGCTGGGTAAGACCAGGCGCATACCGGCGGAACGGGTGCTGCATTGGCGCTTTGTTCGCCGGCTTAATCAGATTCGAGGCGTTCCTATCCTTCACGCGGTATTGAACCGGCTGCGGGATGTAATGGACTACGAAGAGTCGGAACGTATAGCCGCGCGCATGGCCGCAGAGCTGACCGGCTTCATCAAGCGCAATGGGGAGTTTCAGGGAACCGTTGACGCTTCAAACCGCGTGCTGCAAATGCAGTCCGGCGCGTTTTTCGAACTGATGGTTGGCGAGGATGTAGGTACCATCAAAAGCGACAGACCTAACAGCGGGCTTGCAGACTTTCGGGCGGCCATGCTGCGGGCGGTATCGGCGGGAACCGGGACCAGGTACAGCGCAATCGCGCGCGACTTCAACGGGACATATTCGAGCCAGCGGCAAGAGCTGGTAGAAGCGGCGGTCAACTATCGCGCGCTGTTCCGGGTCACTGTTAACCGCTGGCATATTCCGATATGGCGTGAATTCGTTGAAGCTTCGCCGAACGTGTTTAACGGCCAGGTTGATTTTTCGACTGCATACCGGGTTGAATACCGACCGCCGGTCATTCCATGGATCGACATGGAGAAAGAGGCGAAAGCCTGGAAAATCCTGCTCGATTCAAAGATCGAGTCCCATATTGAGGTAATGCGCGCGCGGGGCCGGGATCCGGTCAAGGTCATGGAGGAATTGAAGCGGGAAGCCGAGGAAAGTTTGTTTATTCCTCCGGCGCCTATCATGAACGAAGCAATACAAGACGACATAGAAGAGGTTTCAGCAAATGGCCGTTAATCCGATTACAGGGCAGAGTTATACAAACGGCGCTGAAGATGCTTATCTTTCAACGTTAATATCCGGCGAACGCAACCCGGACAGCGCAACCAATAGCTATCTGGTGGTCAAGCCGGAAGCGAACGCAACGCGGGCGGATATCGGAACGACCGAAACGCTGATTACCGCTGCCCCTGCTCACCTATTGGGGGTTATCCCGAACGACGCCAATACCGGCTATCTGGACATAATCGACGCTGCTGCAACCGCATCCGGTAATACGCCGGTGTTCCGTGTCAACCTAGGAGACGGCGGCGCGGCTGGTGTTGCTATGCTGACCGGGATAGCAGCGCGATTTGAAAACGGCATTTGCGTTGACGGCGAAGACGTAGCTTGTGATGTAACGATCTTGTGGAGGCCGATATAATGAGTCGGGCCGTCGTTGCTAGTTCGTATGGGAAAAACACACTGATATTTCAGTACCAGGAAACCGGTAGGATAACGAATATCGTTCCAGCCACAGCAACGATGTCAGTTTCAACCCGCGACTCAAACGTGGTGGCCGGAAACAAGGTTCTCGATGTGGCGTTTATCGCCACAGGTTATGATGACGCCGAGATTACAATGACGGCGAGCGAACTGGCGACAATAAATGGTCAGAGCGACTTAGTCGCGACGATCTATATTCCATCCGATTATTCCTTGCACGCATACAATATTAATTTCGGATTCTTGGTATACGACGGAGCATGGAAAACCGCGCTGAAATCTCTGTATGCTGGGCATGGCACGCCGTATACGGGATTTCAAAAGATTCGAATCAAACCGTCTGATTTTTCATCCGCTGTCAACTGGTCTGCCGCAACCAAAATACGGGTGAGAATGCAGGCTCCATCAGGAATGACGCTGGGACTTGATGCTATTGAGGTATACGGACATACCCCAGCTACATGTCGGGTAATGATGGACGATGGTTACGCGGATACGATAACGTATGGATTGCCTGTCTGGACCGATTTGAATATCCCGGTAACGTACAACATCATTACGTCGTTGATCGGTACCAGTTCATACGCGACAAAGGCCTCACTGTTGGAGCTAGACGATCTTGTACTGATAGGAAATCATTCGAGTACCGCGAGTCAATCCGGAGGGGACGATCTGGCAAACGTGGCAACGGTTTTGGGTAGTAGCGCCGGGTTTATCCTGGACACGGCATTTGCGGCAGAGGTGCTGGCCGCGCGAGATTGGATGGTATCGAACGGTTTCGAGAAAGGGGCGCATTATCATGCTTTGCCAGGCGGGTACAGCGATGATATCTCTTATGCCGCGCTGGTGGCAGAAGGGTTTCGGATGACGCGTGGCCCGCGTTCGTTGAACTGGACAATCAATCCATCCCAAACAGCCGGACGATTCGATCCTCAGATTCTGCGTGGGGATATGAATAGCGACGACAAACGTTATAGCCGTGGAACACAAATTGGACTTGACGGTGCAGCAACGTCCGCAGCGGCGATTGCCGCAATAGATGCGGCTGTGCTGGCAAAGGAGCATTTCATCATTTTGTCACATCAGTATGCTGCATCGGGACTCGGCTCCCATCCCTCCCCCCCAACGACTAGCGCTGTAGTGGCCGCTGAAGTGGCGGCGCATTTGAAAACAAAGATTAATCAGGGGCTGGTAAGGGTATATGACGCGAAGCAGTGGGATGAAACGTTTATCGGTATAGATGAGGTAACGCCGTATGCCGGGCATCTGGGATACCGAATCGACACATCGGGGAGGATAGCGGTATAACAATGGACAAATTCGAACACACAATAGAACTACAGCGCCTGGCAAGTACCGATCAATCGGTCAGGTATTCGGCGGTGCTGTCAACCGAAACGCCGGTCAAGCGCGGCTATGCGACCGAGATCCTGGAACACTCTGCCGACTCCATCGATATGACCAGGGCAAAGCGCGGACTGCCTTTGCTTGTCAATCACAACATGGAGGCGCTGATCGGGCGTGTGTCTGACATCAAACTGGATGGTAAGAAACTGCGCGGGCTGGTCGAGTTTGATACTCAGGATCCAGACGGCGCGAAGTGGGCCGAGAAAGTAAACCGTGGTTTTGCCGGCGATATCTCAATATCCGGCGAGGTCATGGACATGGTGCGCGAAGAAGATAATAACGGCAACGTTACCTATCGCGTGAAGAAATGGACACCTATCGAGGTGTCAATGGCATCCGTCGCGTCTGACCCCGCAGCGGGTATAAACCGAAGCTATAAAGAGGTAAAAAAAATGGACATCGAAAACGGCAACGGTGACGGCGGCAACGTTGTCACTTTCGAGCGTGGCGTTAACAAGGGCAAGGGCGACGGCGTAGCAGCCGAACGCCAGCGCGTTGACGAAATCATGGCGTACTTTGAAACGCGCAAGCTGAAAACCAAAGAGGCGGGCGACTTGATGCGCCGTTGTATTGCCGATGGCTTTTCAGTCGAGCGGGCCGCGATGCTTTATGCAGACCTGGCAGAGCAGGGCGTAACCGAACAAGGCCAGCCGATTGAACAGCCGGTCACGGTATCGCGTGCAGTGCCACAGCAGCCCTACGGCGGGCGGCGTGTAGATGTGACGCTGGGCCGGGATGAATGGGACGGCTGGAGCGAGAACGTGCGGGATAGTCTCCTGCTGCGCACAGGCTTTGTGCGCAACGTCGAGGAACGGCGCAAGCTCCAGGCTAATGTCGAATTTGCGCATGTACCGCTTTCGGATATCGCGCGCGATTATCTGCGGCGAACCGGCGTATCACTGCGCGGCATGACACCGAAGGATATTGTCGGTCAGGCGCTGATTCAGCGTAACATTGGCGTCGGTCAAACCGCTTCCGACTTTACCAGTATCCTTGCGAACGTGGCCGAGAAAGCGGCGGGCGTGGGGTACGATGAAGCAGCCGAGACCTGGCGCATGTGGTGCCGTATCGGTTCGGTGTCTGACTTCAAGCAGGGCAAGCGGGTCAATCTGTCCGCATTCTCTAACCTGGATGAAGTGCCTGACGGCGGCAATTACAAGGTCGGCAAGTTCTCCGATGTTGGCGAGCCGATCCAGGCCAAGGAGTACGCCAAAAACTTCGTTATCAGCCGGCAGGCGCTGATCAATGACGATACCGACGCATTCTCCAGAATCCCGGAAGCAATGGGACGAGCTGCGGCGCGCAAGGTTGGTGACGTGGTTTACATCACTACGCTGAAAGGCGCGGCTGGTGTCGGGCCTACGCTGTCACAGGATGCAACGGCGCTGTTTGATGCATCGACACATGCCAATTATGTGACCTCCGGCGCTGCGCCGAGCATCGACACGCTGAACGCGGGCTTTGTGGCAATGGCAACCCAGACCGAGCCGAGCGGCCAGACTATCAACGTCGAGCCGGCTTACCTGATCGTGCCGAAGGCGTTGCAGACTACCGCGCTGGTGCTGGCCAATTCGATCAACGCGCCTGAAGGCGGGCGGCAGCATACGACCGCGGACGATACGCGCGGACCGTCGGCGGCTAACCCGTTCTACAAGCGATTGACGGTGGTCGCTGATTCCAGGCTGGACAATTCCGCTTTCAAGGGTGCAACCGGCTGGTACTTGGCCGCAGCGCCAAACCAGGCTGATACAATCGAGGTGGCATTCCTGCAAGGTGCGGAGACTCCAACAATCCGGCAGGAGGAACAGATCAGCCGAAGCGGTGTGACCTATCTGGTCCGGCTTGACTTTGCGGTGGCTGCGCTCGACTATCGTGGCCTGTACTACAACGACGGCGATTGATAGCAAAGCTGGTCCGGCTTGACTTTGCGGTGGCTGCGCTCGACTATCGTGGCCTGTACTACAACGACGGCGATTGATAGCAAAGGCTGAAACTGTAATTTATTGAGGATTTAGAAAATGGCTAACAGAGCAAATGATACTTACAGCTTCCCGGCGCTGGATGTTTCCAAGGTCGCGGGAGCAGATAAAACGGTGGGCACTGTCGATGCCGTGACCGGTGGCGGTGTCGTGTTGTGGCTGTCAACGACAGCAAGCGGCGATACCGGCACGGTGCGCGTATTCGGGCCGGCTAACCTATTGGTGGCGACTGGCGTCGCAATTGATTGTGGTGATCTGGTTTACTGGAACGCTTCGACCGGGGTAACGGTAACAAATACCGATACCCCGCTTGGGCTTTCGCTGGCTGATAAAGCAGCCGGGGCCGGATTAACCGAGGCGCAGGTTCTGATTAACGCTTTCGAGAGTTAATCCGAATGACGTTGTTGACTGACATCACGGCGGACCTGGAGCCGGTATTCTACGATACCGACGCCGGGTTCGCTGAGGTTGTCAGTTTGGCAACAGGCACGATCAACGGGATATTCGACAACGACTATCTGCTGATCGACAACAGCGGATCAATCGGGGTTGAGGGATCGACGCCGGCATTACGCACATTGGACGCTGACGCGCAAGCGGTAGGCGCTACGGTGACGATCAGGACGGTGGGCTATACGGTGGTTGAGGTGCAGCCGAACGGCTTGGGTGAGACCATTCACAGGCTGCGGGAGACCTGATGCACGTTCGGCGGCAGATACGCGCGGCGGTTGTCTCGCGTGTAACGGGGCTGACCACGACAGCGGCGCGGGTGTTCAAGTCGCGGGTCTATCCGTTGACCGACGCGGAAATGCCGGGGCTGTGTGTTTACGCCAGATCGGATCAGCCTAACTATGAAAGTTCAAGCTTGCAGTCTATTGTTTGGCATGAACTGGAATTGATTATCGAGGGCTACGTAAAAGGTTCTGACGATGACACGCTCGACACGATAGCGGAAGAGGTGGAAACCGCGCTTTATACCGATCAGACATTCAGCGGCCTGGCTGCTGGAATTGAGATCGGGCCGCAGGAGATCGGAGTCGAGGGCGAAGGCGATAAGATGGTCGGCGTCATCCAAATGGGTTTCAAGGTTTTCTACCGGGCCGCAGAAGGCGTACCGGGCACGGCGAAATAAGAGGGTATTCAAATGGCAGTCACACGCGGTTGTTTTGGGAAAGTTTATGCAAAAGACCTCGCCGCTACCGGCGCGGCCACGCAGGTCTATGAAGTCCGGTCATGGTCATATGAAGAGACAGCCGAACGGCTGGACGCTTCCGAAATGGGAACCTGTACCAAGAAATTTGAGGCCGGCGCACAGGAGACCACGGGACAGATCCAATGCTGGTGGGATCCGAGCGCGACGGGCAATCAGGGCCAGTTGACGGTAGGCAACATCGTTGAGCTTGAGTTGTATCCAGAGGGTGCCGGCAGCGGGTCAGTTTATTACACCACGCCGGCAGCAGGCGCTACGGTGCTTTCTGTGGCGCGCGAGGGGTCCGTTGATGGTCTGGTCGGTTCAACGTTCGGCTGGGCGGTCAATGGCGCACTGACGGCGACTACTGTTCCATGAGCGCGATCCACGACCGCATTATAGCGAGCTTCAAGGAATCGCAAGCCGAGCCGCGCGTTATTGACGTGCCGGAGTGGGGCTTGACCATTTATGTCTGGCCGGAAACCATCGAACAGCGCCGCGCATGGGATGCCGGGGAAGATGTTTATCAGACCGCGCTGAACGTGATCAAGGTCAGGGCGAAGGACGCCGAAGGTAAACGGCTGTTTGATGATCGGGATATCGAATCCCTGAAAACGCGCGGTGTGGGTAATTGGGGGCCGGCGGTCATTGCGCGGGTCGCCGGCGACATCATGGCGGATCAGCCGGACGATGAGGAAATAGAAAAAAACTGAGGGCGGATCCGTTCCGGCTGGCGGTTTTTGACCTGGCGGCAGAGTTGCACAAGACCGTGGGTGAACTGGAACAAATGCCGATTGCCGAATTTATAGAGTGGCAAACGTGGAGGCGGATCCGTGGCGAGGCCAAATCTCAACTATGAAATCCGAGCGCAGGATAAAACCTCAGCCGGATTAAACTCAGTACTGCGCAAGCTTAAAGGCTTGCGCTCTGCATTCGCGGCTATCGGTGTCGGCGCTGCCGCAACCGGAATCGTTCGGTTTGTCCAGAACGTATCCAAGGCAGCCGACGAAACCAACAAGCTATCAGATCAACTCGGCATTTCAACCGAGTCACTATCTCAACTTCAGCACGTAGCGCAGCAGACCGGCGTGGACTTCGGACAGTTCACGACCGGCATTCAGCGCATGACGCGGCGCATGTCGGAAGCGGCAAACGGTGCAGGCGAGGCGCGCGGCGCATTTAAAGAGCTTGGTATCGATGTCAAGGCGCTTGTTCAACTTAGCCCAGATCAGCAGTTCCTGAAAGTCGCTGATGCACTGGACCGGGTGGAGAACAGCAGCCGAAAGGTCGCCCTCGCGCAGAAGATTTTTGATTCAGAAGGCGTCAAGCTGATCCGTACCACAAAAGGCGGCGCTGCGGCAATCCGGGAGATGATGCAGGAGGCCGACGAACTGGGCGCAACGCTGGACGGGCGCACGGCGGATGCGATGACGCGCATCCAGGATCAGAACGGCTTATTGCAGACTGCATTCCGGGGGCTGGGTTACACGATAGCGCGAGAGTTTGCGCCACAGCTTGAATCGCTCAATGAAAAACTGATTTCAGGATTTAAGAACCTGAAAAGATGGTTTGATTTCATGCGGGAAAGCAATCTGAATGCGCTTGATTCCCGCATCATGGCGACGAAACAGGAGATTGCAGCACTCAATGCAGAGCTGGAGAAATCCGCAAATAAAAAACCCGGCGGGATGTATCCTCCAGACAAGGAGGCGGAAGCGCGGCGGATTCTCGATGCTCCGGTATTAAAAGAGATCGTTCGGCTGGAGCAGGAGTTAGCCGCAGCGCAGGATGAACGGCGCAAGCTTTCGAATGAATACGTTGATTCGATCAAGCGCGGATCCGAGGCAAACCGGGAGTATAACGAGTCTATCGCAACCGGCAGCGGCGGCGGGGTTATCAGCAATCAGAAGAAATTCAACGCAGAGCTGGCCGAAGCGCGGCGCTTGTTTGAGCAGACCAGGACGCCACAGGAACGCTACAACCTGGAGGCCGAAAAGCTTGGCAAGCTGCTGGATAAAAACGCGATAAGCTGGGAAGTCTATTCACGTGCCATGCTGGATGCCGAGGTTGAACTTGAAAAGGCAACAAAGTCAATGACCAAGGCAACCAAGGAGGCAACCGATAAAACCAAAGACGCCTTTCAGGATCTGAAGCGGGAAATCGAAGGCGTGAGCGCGGACCTGGTAAACATACTGACCGACACATCACGCGGCATCAAAGGCATATTCGAGGATCTGGCAACTACCATTGCAAAGTTCGCATTCAAGCGTGCTGTCACTGATCCATTGACCGGCGCGCTGAGTAATATTCTCGACAGTATCTTTGGCGGCGGTGGGATCTTTGGGCGGCAGTTCGGCGGGCCGGTGGTCCGGGATCAGCCGGTGGTGGTCGGCGAGTCTGGCCGGGAACTGTTTGTACCACAGAGCAGCGGGCAAATTATTCCTGGCGGTGGCGGTGTGACGAATATCAACTTCAATATTACTTCACTGGATCCACAGACGGCGGCATCGGTGATCGTGCAAAACAAAAACGTCATCATCGGCGTGGTGCGTTCGGCGTTCAACCGGGCCGGTTCTGAACCAAGGCTTGCCTGATGAGCGGTACTTACCCCAGTTCGCCTATTCCGATCAGCGTTGTTATTCGCAGCGTGCAACCCTCTTATGTTTCGGTATCCCATGCGCTGACAGTGCAGCGGCGCACGCGCAACGCGCAACGGTTTGCAATCGAGCTGATTTATCCACCGGTGGCATCATGGGACAGCTTCGCGCCATTGTGGGCGTTCCTGCTGGCGCAGAAGGGCCGCGCGGAGAGCTTCACCTATACGTTGCCTGTGGCGATCATGCCGGCGCGCGGAACCTGGTCTGGTACGCCATTGGTGAACGGTGCAAGTCAGACCGGCGAATCTATCGACTTGGACGGCTTCACGCCTTCTGATACCGGCGTGGCTAAAGCGGGCGATCTGATCCGGTTCGGGTCAGGCAAAAAGGTTTACACGGTCACAGCGGACGCTGACGCCAATATCTCAGGCGAGGCGGCAGTATCCATCCAGCCGGCGCTGGTAGTGTCTCCAGGCGACGGGGATGCGGTCTCAGTGCATAAATCAACCGGTGGCATAGATTTCACCATGAGTCTGTCCGCCGAGGATCTTTCTTTACCGCTGCAACACTGCATCCGCTACGGTATCCAGGTGGAACTGGCCGAGGTAATCGACTAATGGCGGATCGTGGCTTTTCAGCTTCAATGCTGACCGAGATTGCAAAATCGGTGGTCAGTTGGGCTTACCTGGTCGAATGTGAATTTGATTCCGGCTCACTGTTCCTGACCGACGCCGCGCGCGATATCACATGGAACGGCGACACGTACGAACGCACTAACGGGTTGCTGGGCTTTGCCGGGTTGCAGGAGACCGGCGCGCTGCTGGTCAACCAGGTTACGCTTTCACTCTCCGGCGTGGATACCACGATAGCACTGGCAAAGGTGCTGGCTGATGATTTCCTTGACAGGCCGGTTAGGATCTATGCTTGTGCGCTCGATAGTGCAGGCGCGGTTATTGCTGATCCCGAAAAGATTTTCGAGGGCCGCATGGATCAGCCGACCGTGCTGGAGGATCCAGACGGCGGAACCTGTACGGTGACGGTACGCGGTACGCCGGCGTGGGCGGACTTCGGGCGCAAGCCAGGACGCCATACCAATGACGAGGAACAGCAATTCTATTTCTCCGGCGATCTGGGCTTTGAGTTTGTAACCGAGATTCCGAAGAATATTGTTTGGGGCCGCAACTGATGAATAAGCGAAAAGACGCGCTTGAAAAACTGGTTGAGTTCGCCGATAGCGTAGTGGGCCATGAATTCAAATGGGGCCGAACCGATTGTATCGCGCTGGGCTGCGATGCGGTCGCCGCAATGACAGGCGAGTTTGATTCGTTTCAATACTGTTGGTGGGAGGATAAAGACGGCGCGTTGATAGCATCCAAGCAAATGACCGTTCGTGATGTTTTGATCGATATGGGATTCAGGCAGATCGACATAAAGCAGGCGGGATCAGGCGACGTTGTGACCGGCTGGCTGAAAAATAAAATGCTGCCGTATTGCTACATCGGCGTGGGTTCCCTGTGGTTGTCATCTACTCCTGCTGACGGCGTTTATCTATCCCGCCGTCATATTCTTGAAAAACTGCCGGAACCGACAGCATGGAGGCTTGACTAGATGCCCGCAGCCATTCCCGCGATTGCCGGAGCGATAGCCGCAAAAGCGGTTGGTGGCGGGATATTCGGCGCTATCGTTGGCAGTGTTGTCAGTGCAGGCGTGGGTGCGCTGCTGCAAAAGAACCAGGACGCGCCGGACTTTTCATTTGAGGACCAGGCGCGCGGGATCAATGCGAACATTGCGAACCCGGTCGCACCTATCCCGGTTGTTTACGGGACTTACCGCTTCGCGGGATCGAGGGTTTATACCGGGGTAGGTGGTGCCAACAACAAATATCTGTATCTGGTTATCTCATTTTCAGAGGGGGAGATCGAAGAATTTACCGATGTCTATCTTGATGATGTATCGGTAACAGATTCCCGCTTTTCCGGGCTGGTGTCATTCGGCGACGGTCAAAACGCGCACTTGGGGACTGACGCGCAGACGGCGGATAGTGTCGCGGTATCCGCTATAACCGATTGGACGACAGACCATAGGCTTCGCGGCGTGTCCTACCTGTACATGCGGTTGACCTATGACCCGGAAGTTTTTTCCAGAATCCCGGTTGTTTCGGCGACGGTCAAGGGCAAGAAGGTGGTGGACGTGGTTGCCGGCGGTTCGCCGGTCTGGTCCGATAACCCGGCAAACTGCATTTACGACTACCTGACAAATACCAGATACGGGCGCGGGATCCCGGCAAGTGAAATAGATGTCAGTTCATTTCAGACTGCCCACGCGATCTGTGCGGCGCTGATATCCAACAGCCCGGAGCCGTCGCAGGCAACCTATACCTGTGATGGTTTGATTAACATCGACCGCCCGACATTGGACAATCTGCGCGATCTGCTGACGAGCTGCCGTGGCTATCTGACATTTACCGGCGGACAGTACCGGCTGATTGTGGACCAGGCCGAGAGTTCGGCTTTCGCGTTTACCGAATCCAACATAGTCGGCCAGATGAAAATCAGCCTTGACAGTAAAAGCGCGCGGTTCAACCGGGTGCGGGCGCAATACTACAACGCCGACAAGAATCACCAGCCTGACCTGGTGATCAGTGACAGCCCAACTTATCGCACGGCGGACAACGGTACGCTGCTGGAGCGGGCAATTGAACTGCCGTTTACAACCGATGTTTTCCGGGCGCGGCGTATTGCTGAACTTGAGCTGAAACAGTCACGCTATACCATCGGCATAGAGTTCAACTCAACGCTGGAGGGTTTGCGGGCCGAGGTGGGCGACGTGGTGACAATCACGCACGCCACACCAGGCTGGACGCTTAAGAAATTCCGCGTTATGGAAATCGGCTTTGACTCTGAAGATAGGGTCAATATCATAGCGCGCGAATATCAGGATATCTACACGCCTTCAACGCCTCCGGCGGCGGTCACGCCTCCGACGATAACGTTTCCGCCGGTCAACGACATACTGAATGAACGAACCGAGGAACCGGCGATATCCTGGCTTTACTCCTTTGAAAACGGCGATATTGAAGGCTGGGTCAATGATGACGGGTCGATTACCACGACATCAGATTCATGTGTCGGCGACGTAGCCGGCATTGTCACGCACGGCGGCGGCGGTGAGACCTCCAGCGCATCGATAGAGATTCCCGATAGCTTCGCGGCTAATGTGCTGTCGATTGTTGATAACCAGGTGAGGCTGCAACTATGGGCCAAGCAGCCGAGCGCGGGAGCGGCCAGCGGGTTCAAGGCGCGTTTGGTCGGCAGTTCCGAGAATTCCGGCTGGCATAGCTTCACGACCTCAACAAGCTGTCAAGCGTTCGGGTTCGTCTGGAAGCCGACAACGGCGCAGACCAGTTTAACCCTGGAGATCGAGGGCGACAGCAGCGACACGGGCACAGCTTCAACGATTATCGATAACGTGCTGCTCTACAAGCTGCCGGATTTTATCAACGCATCGAATATCGGCACGTGGCTTGGAACCGTTGCTATCGGATCCGCTTATATTGCAGACCTGGCGGTAACAACCGGAAAAATAGCAGACTTGGCGGTAACAAGTGCCAAAGTAACGGCGCTCGATGCCGCAAAGATCACGACAGGCACGCTCGATGCGAATAGAATCGGCGCGAACACGATCACTGCAACACACATCACGACCGGCACCATTACTGTCACTGAGATAGCGTCGGACGCGGTGACGACGACGGACACTTTTGTAAACAATTCAGCGATTGATGTCGGCACTTCGTTTGTGAATATCGGCAGCGTTACGATTTCGACAATAAGTAAACCGGTCGAAATGTTCGCGTCATTCAATATCAAGCGGAAGTCAACTCCTGTAACTACGTTTGATGATTACTTTACGGTCGAAGTTAGGCGCGGCTCTACGGTTCTCTATACTGTTGAGCATGTGAAACTTGAACGTGATTTGAGCACGTCGATAATTACGACTGTTCCGTTTTCTAAAACCGTTATCGACGAAACCCCAGGAACCGGTTCGGTCACTTATTATATGTACGTCAAAGAGTCTGGAACCGGAGTGCGCACGCTTTCGGCTAGTTACAGACAGATGATGTCGCACGAAGTTAAACGGTAAAGGGGAGATTATGTGTGTGTCGAAAAAGATGAACGGGCAACCGATAACAAAGTTAAAACGGGAGTTCAGAATATTCTCGGGGGCATGGTTCTCGCATCAATACCTGGCATGGCACTTGGCTTGCTTGCTGGTTGGGTTATTCTTAGTAATCATAGTTTTCAGATACGCGAACTCGAACGAGGTATTGAGAAACTCAATAGTTGGAGAAGTGAAACAGAGTCAAACCGTTTTAGGTCGTCAGACGGTGAAAGGCTGCAAACAAAAATTGATCGTGTTGACGAACGGTTGCGCAATTACGAAAATGAAGTGCATGGGTGGATCGAAATCATCAAGCGAAACGCAGACATTATTTTAGACAATCAAAAAAAATCGCATACGCATAGTAAGAAATGACTTTCATCAGGCAAAAAAAACCCCGCAGGGGTAGCGGGGTATAAGTTCCACCAACGGATGAGTCTGGAATTACTCTATCAGTTCCGCCATTCTCTTTTCAAGTGCTTCACCTAAAATAGTTTTTTCATCGTCGATCAGGTCTTGGGCAAACTTATGGTCCCTGATCGTTGCAATGTCGTTTTCATTCGAGGCCAGATTTATCCTAGCCAGCAGGGAGCGCAGAATCCCGGAGTGTTGCGGTGCCTGTTTCTGGGGTTCTTGCTGCGGTTCTGATTCCTCCTGTTCCTGATCGTTATCGGTTTGTTCTGACTCCTGTTTTTTCGCGCCGCGCTTCATGCGGAATACGCCGGCAGCGGTAACACTGGGCTTGTTTTCCCTGGTCCATCCGTGAATTTCAGGGTCGAAGCTTTCGCCGGTCGAGTCAACCCACAGCCCGGCGGCGGTGAGTGCTGGCCATTCCTGTTTCTGTTCTGGCTTGGCTTCCGGCTTGGCCTCCGGCTTCTTGATGTCAAAGCTTTCCGGCTGCGCGGCTTCAACCCGGAAAAAATCACCAGGCGCGGCCATTCCGTCGCGCAATGACTGGTAAATTTTGCGCAGTTTTACAATTTCAGCAGGGACCGCAGCCGATAGCTTGTGACCAAGATATTTTTCAATATCGGCAACGGTCACATTGAAATCGGCGAACGCCTTTTCAATAGTCTGTTTCGTTTCGCCTTTGGTGTTCCCGGCTTGGGTCAGTTCGCACTGCTTGACAGCGGCTTCTATCACATCGCCGGGGATCACTCCCAAGATGCAGGCACGCAACCGGCGCGCACCATAATTGGCAACGTGTTCGTATATGTCGCGGGGATCCGACAGCATTTGAACGCCGGTTCGGGTGTGGCGTTCATGGGGCACGCTGAAAACCTTGGATATGCGGGTATTCGTTTCGATATCCCACGCAAAGGACTCTACCAGGGATTCGCCGTTACGCTGCTCGAGTTCCCGGATGCCCGCTTCCAGATTACCCCACTGCTGCGCCACAGCTTCCGCCAGACGGATCGACGGGCCGGTGACAAGGGTGTTGCCGCGCTTATAGGCGTACAGCGCCGCATTCGCCAGATTAGGTCGCGTGCAGGCCTCCAGGATCCGGGCGGCGGCGGCGTGCTGGTCGCGCGGGAACCGTTTTGCCATAAGAACGGCGGCTTGCACTTCTTGCGCGGCGCGCTCCTGGCCGATGCTGGTCAGGGCATTGCCGGCTTGGGGTGCTTTGGATGCGAAGGGGTTTAGATTTGTACTTGTCATGTTATAGTTTCCTATATGATGTTGGTGAATTCCGCCCACTTGGGCAAAGAGATAACGCGCGCGCCTTTTGGGTATGCGGGCCAGTCATCGTTAACCATGCACTGCTTTATCAGCGCCAAATCGTGTTTGGCGATCACTGCTCCGAGGCGTTTACTGTCCTGGTCGAGTTCGTAAATTGCTACGCCGTGCGGTGGTTCAGTCTCCACCACCAGAAACCAGTAATGGAAATATAACCCGTCATGTATTGCCGCCATTCCCTTGCTGTAAAATGCATCCGATACGTGATATCTGAACCGCGCCGATGCCTTGGCGAATTCAGACATGCCGGCGTGCTGGGCTGTTTTCAGATCGACAACGACACGCGCGCGGATCCCGGCGGCATTCTCATATTCTCCATCGGTCAGGAAATCGGGCCGACAGCGGCATAACGCGCCGGTATCCTTGTCTATCCAATAACCGGAGACTTCCGCAAAGCCGGATTCAAGCAAAGCGCAGGCGTCATCGGAACGGCGCACGGCTTCGCGCATGGCGTGGGTTTTTTTCCAGACTTCCGGCGCGAGTGGCGTTATTCCGTGTTCGGCGCAACTGGCCAGAAAATCGGCTTTGGCTTTTACTGATCCGGTTCCCGCGAATGTCGGCGATTCAATGTACCGCTCAAGGAACGTGCTGGACTCGAGCACAATCGCATGAACCGCAGTCCCCAAAGTAAAAGCCGGTGACGTGGCTTTCTCTTCCGGGTGATCCCATATCCATTTGGCACGCGCCGGTGTGTACTGGGCGAACAGATCAAGAATTGATTTACTGATTCCCGGTCCGGCGTGGTAGGGGCCGTTTTCGATATCTGTGATCAGACATGGAAACTTGCCGTGGTCGAAGAATGATTTACTCATGGTTTCACCAATTTATTGGCTTCCCTAATTCTTCTGCTTTCAATTGGCGTAAACGTTGATATTTTAATACATCGCTCTGCCGAATCCCTAGTTTTCCTTGTTGCGATGTAATAACCATGAAGGTAAATCATCGATAATTCATTGTTGCGCGATGGCTTTATGCTAAACATTTTTATTTCTCCGGTTGGTTGTGCTTCTCTTTACTTCAATTTAAGTATAGCAATTAAAGTAACTAGATGCTATAGTAACCAGCATGAACTGGACAAAAATAATAAAGCAGATCGGGTTATCTGATTACAAGCTTGCGAAAATATGCGGGTGTAGCCGCAGCGCCATACTAAAAATAAGAGCAGGCAAAACGAAAAACCCGCGTTATGAGATAGCGCAGAAACTTCTGAAGCTGGCGGGGAGAGAATGAAATCACGCCGATATGTTCCACGTGAAACACAGATTCAGGGCGCGATCCTGGAGGCGCTTTACCTGGATAGGCGCGTGGTTTGGGTGGCGCGGATGAATACCGGCGCTGCGCGCTACGTGGACGAACGCGGCAAGAAGCGCATTGTGAAGTTTGGCTTCCCTGGATGCCCGGATATTCTGGGTCAACTTCAGGGCGGCAAGCTGCTTGCGCTAGAGGTCAAAACATCAAGCGGCAAGGTGACAGCCTACCAACAGCAGTTTATAGATAAGGCGCTGGCTGGTGGGGCTTGTGCCGGGATTGTTCGGAATATCGACCAGGCGTTAGAGCTGGTTAGGTTGTGGACTATGGAGTGATGAATATACACATACATGCGCCGGTAGTAACGGCAAAGTCGATAACTACCAAAATTTGCCCTGACTGCAAACGCAGAACTCGAATGCTGTCATTTTTTACGCCATGGTATGGATGGGATAGCACTTGCATTAAGTGCGGTAGAAATTGGAGCGATGGTTTTTGGATGCCGCTTGATTTTGTTCGGCGGAGTCGGCAGCGTTCTATTGACGAAGCAAAACGGAAGTGGCGGGCATTGCCGCCAGTTAGTGAAAATCACTATGGCATATAACGCCAGCGTAACCGGCGCGAGCGATAGCGAACGTCCGAGTTGACGCTGATGTTATACGACGTATTTGGAGAGGCACATGAAAGACAAGATTTTGAATTGGTTTGGAGCCGGACAAGTTGGGGCAAGCTCGAAAGCTATGGCGTTGGCGGCAGCAGGAATGCCGAACGATAAAAGCCACCCTTATGACCCAGACGACTTGAACCGATGCTTGCTGCTGCTGGAGGCGGTGCCTGAGATTCGGCAGCACATGGACAAGGTTGCCGCGATGTCATCAACATGGGGACGGTTGGTTGAGCGTTGGGATGAAATGGAGCAATGCTTTCTCGATGAGGTGGGCTTGAGATGGACAAAGGCGAGAAGCGCACCAAAGACATACGCCATGATGCAGGAGATTCGAGGCGTATAACGCCGCAAATAAGCGGCGAGTGAAACGAGTCCGACTTGATTTGCCTTGTTAGGCGGGAGATTGAAATGAAGGATGAGCGAACAGTGAGAGAGTTGGAGCAGGCTTGTGAAGATGCCGAAACGGATTATGAATTATTGAGTAGTGATTACAAAGATTTGTTGCGAGATATTGAGATTCGTGACAATCGCATTACAGAGCTAGAGGTTGAGATTGCCGGCAAGGAAGCGGTGATAAAGGAGTTGGAAAAGGATGTAGCTTTTTACAAGCGATATCAGGCAGAAAAATATGCTAGTAAAGACGCCTAACGCCATGCTCAGCCGCCGCGTGAGCGGTCGGCTGGAGCAACTGGTTAGGTTGCGATAACTACTGAGTGACAAAGATGAGTCAATATACATGTGGATGTACCTATTACACGATGAAGCCAAACCCTACTTGTCCAGAACATAATGCACCTATGACACGATCAATCCAGGGCGACAAAACCGGATTACTTCCTTGCCCATTCTGCGGTGGCGTAGCGAGACCAACGGCACACCTATCGTACTCCTGGTTCGCACCAGTTTGCTCGTCCTGTGGAGTCAGGGGTCCATCAGTGAGCATCCCTGATGACTCGACGCAGCAGGAGATTAGGACGCTACTGAATAGAGCAGATGATCTTTGGAATACAAGAGCAACCTAACGCCAGCGTAACCGGCGACGAACGAGCGCAGCGAGTGAGGCGTCCGAGTTGACGCTGATGTTAGATTTTTACTTTTATTTGGAGTGAACGAGATGTGGAAGAACATAACCAGCTATTCGCGTGGCGAAGACAAAACAGATGTGCGCACAACACAACTGCTGCTTGATGGGCTGGATATTGTTGTGACCAAGCATATCCATTTCGGCGATGAACTAATTATGAACTGCCGGAATGCTGGCATAGATCAAAAGGCGCTTGGCGTCACTGTGATGGAAGAAGGCCAAAAGAAGGCGCTCAACATCGTGGAGAACCGTCTGAAAAAGATGTTGTACGCAATTAGACAGGTAAGAATCTAACAGGTGATTAGACAGAATCTATGTTTTTGGTAATAGACAGAAAACGTAATAA
>ERZ795048.1475-NODE-1475-length-21015-cov-9.128912_pt1 | contig 21015 bp, 10 predicted proteins | sample MGYA00375132_ERZ795048 | MGnify/ENA primary metagenome ERZ795048 (study PRJEB30177, sample SAMN05720225) | activated sludge metagenome | isolation source: Anaerobic digester | place: Hong Kong | collected 2014-12-17 ... | reverse complement strand
TGGTGGCGAACAGGTGCAGCATCACGCGCTCGATATCGACCCGGTTGGAACGCGGCACGATCACCAGGCGCGTCGGGTTCTCGTGGTCGGATTCGTCACGCAGATCCTCGATCCACGGTAGCTTCTTGGCCTGCATCTGCGCCGCGATCTGCTCCAGCACGCGTGCACCCGATACCTGATACGGTAACGCGGTCAACACGATGGCCCCCTGGTCCTTGTGCCAGCGCGCGCGCAGGCGCAGCGAACCACCGCCCGATTCATAGATCTTGCGCAGCTCTGTACGCGGCGTGACGATCTCGGCCTCAGTGGGGAAATCGGGGCCCGGCACATGCTCGCAAAGGTCAGCCAGTGTCGCGTCGGGGTTTTCAATCAGGTGGATACAGGCCGCAGCCACCTCGCGCAGGTTGTGCGGCGGTATGTCAGTGGCCATGCCCACGGCGATGCCGGTCGCGCCGTTGAGCAGCACGTTGGGCAGACGCGCCGGCAGCATCGCCGGCTCTTTCAGTGTGCCGTCGAAATTGGGCAGCCACTCGACGGTTCCCTGACCCAACTCGGACAACAGGACCTGCGCATAGGGCGTCAGCCTGGCCTCGGTGTAACGCATCGCAGCGAACGATTTGGGGTCATCCGCCGAACCCCAGTTACCCTGTCCATCGATCAGCGGATAGCGGTAGGAGAAATCCTGCGCCATCAACACCATCGCCTCGTAGCACGCGCTGTCGCCGTGCGGATGGAACTTGCCGAGCACGTCGCCGACGGTGCGCGCCGATTTCTTATGCTTGGAGGCCGCCGACAGCCCAAGTTCGGACATCGCATAGACGATGCGCCGCTGCACTGGCTTGAGGCCGTCGCCGATATACGGCAGCGCCCGGTCCAGAATCACGTACATGGAATAGTCGAGGTAGGCCTTTTCGGTAAAGCGGTGCAGCGGCAGCTGCTCTATGCCTTCGGCGTTGTACTGCGGTTCCTGGTCCATTGAACTTCGTGCTGGTGCTGGGGAAGCGCGATTCTACACCGCGTACGGCAGGTTCTGCCGGACGCAGGCAAACCTGCATTTTTGACCGTTCGGGGCCGGTTGACCTAGAGTCGGTCCAATGTTGAATCGTTCATGCCCGGAAACGGGCACTCATGGTTGAGACAATGCCGATCAGCACGCCCCCAGCATCCCGGCAATGGCATCCCTGGATTTTCGCCATCATTGCCGCCGCGGTCGTAATCGCCGGCGAACTGGTGCTCGAATCATTTCAGAAGCTCAGCCTGCGAGACCAGGCGCGGGTCCGGGTGATCGGCGAACTGGGACAGATTCGTGCCCGCCTGGAGTCCGAGATCAACGGAAACCTGCTGGCAATCAAGGGTCTCACCGCGGTCATCGCGGCACAACCGGACATTGACCAGGCAGGCTTCGCACGGATCGCGCAGGGCCTGGTCGGCGAGCGACGGTCACTGCGCAACATCGCCGGCGCCCCGGACATGGTGATCCGCCTGATGTACCCGGTTGAAGGCAACGAGGCGGCCATCGGCCTCGACTACCGCACTCACGTCGGGCAGCGCGACGCCGCGTTGAAAGCAGTCGAAACCGGCGGTGCGGTGCTCGCAGGCCCATTGACGCTGGTGCAGGGAGGGACAGGGCTGATCGTGCGCGAGCCGGTGTTCGTCGCACCCGACCAGGCAGGGCAACCACGCCGGGTCTGGGGACTGGTATCAGCGGTGCTGGATGTCGACAGGCTGTACCACGCGGCTGGCCTGGACAGTGCAGGCAGAAGCGGCGGCCTAACCCTCGCGCTGCGTGGTACCGACGGTACCGGGGCCAAAGGCAACGCTTTTTACGGTGACCCGGCACTGTTCTCGCAGGACCCGGTCACCACCACCGTGAGCCTGCCCGGCGGCAGTTGGCAATTGGCTGCCTTGCCCACCGCGGGTTGGGCGGCGTTTGAACGCGGCGGGAACCTCACGTTGATCCGGGCGGCCGGCGCCGGCCTGTCGGTGACCCTCGCGCTGATGACGTTTCTTCTAACCCGCGGTCACCTTCGCCTGCGTGAATCTGCAGCCGAGTTGCGTGACAGCCGGGCGCGGCTGGATGCATTGCTCGACACCATCCCGGACCTCATCTGGCTGAAGGACCCGCACGGCGCCTACCTCGCGTGCAACGCGCGTTTCGAGGCGTTCTTTGGCGCCAGCGAAGAATTAATCATCGGCAGGTGTGACGCTGACTTCGTCGGCGCGGAGCTGGCCGTCGGGTTTCGCAGGGACGATCTTGCCGCCATCGCAGCAGGTCGCCCGAGGACAACCGAGGAGACCGTGACCTTTGCCAGCGACGGTCACCAGGAACTGCTGGAAATGACCAGGGCGCCGGTCTACGCCGCAGATGGCGGTCTGCTCGGCGTGGTCGGCGTCGCACGCGACATCACCGAGCGCAGGAAAGCCGATCTGCAACTGCAAAAGCAGCGCCAGATGCTGGCCGATTCGCAGCGGATCGCGCGTATCGGCAGCTGGGAGATCGACCTGGCGAGCGGCGTAAGGACCTGGTCGGATGAGACATATCGGATCTATGGCGTGGATCCGGACACGTTTGAAAACACCATGCCGAATTTCTTCGATCTGATCCATCCGGACGATCGGCCCGCCCTGCACGACTGGATCGATGGGCTGATCGCCGGACAGGCACCCGGCGATCTGGAACTTCACGTCGTACGGCCGGATGGACAGGCCCGGATCATCAACGGCCGAGGCACTCTGGAATGCGACGCGGATGGCCAGCCCAGGCGCGCCTGGGGTACGGCACAGGACATTACCGATCGCAAACAGGCTGAGGAACAGGCGCAGCAGGGCCGACTGGTGCTGGATACGGTCTTCCAGGCCCTGCCGGACCTGTTTTTCCTGATGGATTCGGACGGCACCATCCGAGACTACCGCGCAAGGCGGGACGATCTGTACCTGCCGCCGGAGACATTTCTCGGACAGCATATGCAAGCCGTCCTGCCAGATGAGCTGGGCAAACAGTTTGCACATGAATTAGCAGCGCTCCGCGAAGGGGAAGGTTTGCGAACGTTCGAGTACACCCTGGATATGCACGGCACTCAGCGACATTTTGAGGCCCGTCTGTCGCTGCTGCCCGGTGGACCCCAGATCATTGCGGTGATCCGCGACATCAGCGAGCGCGCCGAGGCGCAGGCAATGCTGCAGAGGCAGCAGCGCCTGCTGGCCGATTCACAGCGGATGGCGCATATCGGCAGCTGGGAGATCGACCTCAACAGCGGCGCCCTGGCCTGGTCGGACGAGACCTACCGGCTTTACGGGGTGTCCGCCGATACGTTCGAACCGGGCCTGGAGTCCGTACTGAACCTGGTCATACCGGAAGACCGCGTCGCTGTGAAACAGAACTGGCAAGCCGTACTCGACCACGACACGCCGGTCGACCTGGAATTCAACATCCGCCGTCCCGATGGCCAGGAGCGCGTTCTCACGGGCAGCGGCGTCCGGGTGCGTAATGCCCACGGCCGTCCGGTCAGGGCTGTGGGCACCGTGCAGGACATTACCCAGCGGAAGCTGACCGAACGTGCCTTGGCCGCCAAGCAGCGCGAGGCCAGCTTTCTCGCGGACCTCGTGGAGCGCTCTTCGCAACCCCTTGCAGTCGGCTTTTCCGATGGACGCCTGGGACGCGCCAACCGTGCCTTCCTCGACCTCGTCGGCTACACCCTCGACGAACTGGAACAGATCGACTGGGCCCATGACCTGACACCGGAGAAGTGGCGGCAAGTCGAGTCGGAGGCACTGGACCGGCTGACACGGCAACGCACCGCAGTCCGTTACGAAAAGGAGTACATCCGCAAGGACGGCAGTATTGTGCCGGTCGAGCTATACGCTCACATCGTGCAGGACGACCCGAATGAGGAACCCTACTATTTTGCCTTCGTAACCGATATCTCGGAGCGCAAGCGTGCCACGAAGGCGATCAACCAGCTCAACCAGGAACTGGAGCAACGGGTCGAGCAGCGTACCCATGAACTCGCCGCCGCCAACAGGGAACTGGAGACCTTTACCTATTCCGTCTCACACGACCTCAAGGCGCCGTTGCGCGGCATCGACGGCTACAGCCGCCTGCTGATCGAGGACCACAGCACACAACTGGACGAAGAGGGCCAGCTGTTTCTGCACCGGGTGCGCGACGGGGTCGCCCAGATGAGTCAACTGATCGAGGACCTGCTCGCCTATTCGCGCATGGAACGGCGCCCGCTGCAGGGCAGCGCGGTTGATGTCCGACGCCTGGTAGAGTCGACCATCGATGCTCGAAGCAGGGAAATTGCCGAACATGGAGCCACGGTCAAGGTGACCCTGAAGCCGCTAATCGCACTGGCCGACGCGGAGGGACTGGACATAGTGTTTCGAAATCTCATCGACAACGCCCTGAAATTCAGCCGGGACAGCACGCCGCCGGTCATCGAAATCACTGGGCGAGCCAATAACGAGACTATCATTGTCGAAGTTAGGGACAACGGCATCGGCTTCGATATGCGCTTCCATGAGCGGATCTTCAATATCTTTCAGCGCCTGCAACGCGCCGAAGACTACCCGGGGACAGGTGTCGGACTGGCGATCGTGCGCCGGGCGGTCGAGCGCATGGGCGGCCGCGTGTGGGCAAGCAGCACCCCCGGGAAGGGCGCGACCTTCGTCGTGGAGTTACCACGATGACCAGCGAATTCAGCAATCGTCCAATCCTGCTGGTCGAAGACAACCCTGTCGATGTCGATCTGACACTGCGTGCCTTCGCACGCAGAAATTTGGTCAATCCGGTCGAGATCGCCCGCGATGGCGACGAGGCGCTGGCATGGATTCCGCGCTGGGAAGCCGGCGAGCCACTCCCACTGGTAATCCTGCTCGACCTGAAGTTGCCAAGGGTCGATGGCCTTGAAGTGTTGCGCCAGTACCGCAACCATGCAGCAAGCGCCGAACTGCCAATCGTCGTCCTGACCTCGTCCAACGAAGACGCCGACGTACAGACGGCGTACCGCCTGCACGCCAACTCATACATCGTGAAACCGGTGAACTTCGAGAAGTTCATGGACGTGGCCACGCATATCGAACTCTATTGGTGCCTACTCAACTTCCCGCCGCGGTGAACGACCCCATGCGAATTCTGCACGTTGAAGACAACAGGACGGACGTCGACCTCGTGGCGCGCACCATGCAACGCACTTCGCCGGACTCGGTCATCGAGGTCGCAGGCAGTCTGGAAGAGGCGCGTGATCTGCTGCAGAACCCGAAGCGTTTCAACGCCATCCTGGTCGACCTGATGCTGCCCGATGGCAGTGGTCTCGAACTGCTCAACGAGATTCGCGAACGCCAGTTGCCACTCGCCGTGGTCATGCTGACCGGCTCCGGAGACCAGAAATCGGCAATCGCGGCGCTGCAGTCAGGGGCTGACGACTATGTACCGAAAGACATCGAGGCCTTCGCACGCCTGGGCAGCACCCTGAACAGCGCCATCGCACGTTCCAAAGAGCGCTCGTCGCGCCAGTCTCGAACACTGCGCGTGCTGTATGCCGAACACAACGCAGCCGATGCCGACCTTACCCGGCGGCACATTGAAAGGCATGCACCCTACATCCGGCTGACCATCGTTCCCGACGCAACACTGGCCCTCAGTCACCTGCCGCCCGATGATCAGCATCCCGCGCCGTTCGACGTGGTCCTGCTGGATTACCGCTTGCCTGGCATCGATGCACTGGACGCAGTCCGGGCAATCCGGGTGGAGCGTGGACTGACCTTGCCGATTGTCGTCGTGTCAGGGCAAGGCAGCGAGAAGATCGCCGCCCAGGCGATCAATCTCGGCGTCGATGGCTACATCGCAAAACATCCAGGTTACCTGTACGAGCTTGCGCCGACGCTCGAAATGGTCCACCGGCAGTCAGAACTGGTGCGCGAAAAGCAGGCGCTGAACGAGACCTCCCGTCATCTCAATTACCTGCTCGAAGAAAGCCCGGTAGTGCTGTACACACTGCGAATCGACGCCGGTGCCGCCACTCCGACCTGGGTCAGTGCCAACATCAAGCGCCTGTTTGGTTTCGAGGTCGGAGAGGTCCTCCATCGAGGCTGGTGGCCGCAACACCTGCACCCTGACGACCTGGAGATGAGCTCGGCCAGTTTCACGACATTGTTGCGCGATGGTTCGGTTGAGCATGACTACCGTCTGCTCGATCGCGATGGAAATACACGTTGGATTCACGATGAACTGCGACTGCTCGACACCAGCGGCGACGGCTCCCCTGTCGAGGCGCTGGGGGCATGGCACGACGTCACTCAGAAGAAACAGACCGAGCAGATTGCGCAAACGCGCATGGCGGCACTTGATGGGCTGGTTGCCGGACGCAATATCGACTCTATTCTGTTGCTGATCGCCGAGCAGCTGGAGGCAATCCGCCCTGACATGAGGGTATCCATCCTGTTACGCGACAGCAAACGGGACATCCTCTACACCGTTGCGGCCCCCAGCCTCCCTGACTTTTTCAACGATGCCGTCGACGGCCTCAAGCCGCAGGTGGGAAACGGCTCGTGTGGTACCTCGGCGGCGCTCGGCGAACCGGTCATCGTCGAGGATGTATTCACCCATCCGTACTGGGCCGCCTACACCGCGTTGACACGCCAGGCTGGCATCCGGGCCTGCTGGTCAATCCCGTTCAAGGAAGGGGACGGCAGTGTTCTGGGCACGTTCGGGATCTATTACAACGACGTGCGCGCACCCGACCAGAACGATCTGCAGTTGATCGACGAATTCGCCCGCATCAGCGGGCTGGCGGTGCAGCGTGCCAACGCCGATACCGACCTGCGCCAGGCGGCTGCGGTGTTCGCGAGTACGAATGAGGGCGTGGTGATCACGGACCTGCAACCCCGCATCATCGCGGTCAATCGTGCCTACACCGAGATCACCGGCTACGAAGAATCGGAGGTCATAGGGCGAAATCCTGGATTGCTGCAGTCTGGTCGGCAGGACGAGGCCTTTTACCAGGCGATGTGGGCATCCCTCCTTGAACAGGGTCATTGGCAGGGCGAAATATGGAATCGCCGAAAAAGTGGCGAGGTCTATCCGCAGCTGCTCACTTTGAGCACTGTCAGAGACAACGTCGGAAAACCGAAAAACTACGTCGGGGTGATGACCGATGTCAGCCAACTGAAGAAGTCCGAGGCGAATATCGAACAGCTGGCGCATTTCGATCCGCTGACCGGTCTTCCCAACCGCCTGTTGATCCACTCTCGGCTCGAACACGCCATTGCCCATTCACGCCGCGAGCGCGCGCAGGTGGCGGTGCTGTTCATTGACATCGACCGGTTCAAGAACGTCAACGACAGCCTCGGGCATCCGGTCGGTGATCGACTCTTACAGGACATCGCGAAGCGCCTGCAATCCCACCTGCGCGGCGACGATTCCTTTGGCCGACTGGGGGGCGACGAGTTCCTGGTAATTCTAGATCAAAGCAGGCGCCCCGACGACGCAGCGAAGATCGCGCAAAAACTGATCCAACTGCTGGACGCGCCTTTCAGCCTGCCCGATGCGAAGGATATCTACATCGGTGCCAGCATCGGGATCAGCGTCTTTCCGCAGGATGGCACCACAGCCTCCGAGCTTATTCAGCACGCGGATTCCGCGATGTATCAGGCGAAAGAGCACGGTCGCAACACCTTCCGCTTTTACACCCCGGCACTTACCGAGACCGTCAACCGACGCCTGCTGCTCGAATCGAACCTGCGTCGTGCCATCGGCGGCGAAGAGTTCGTACTGCATTACCAGCCGCAGATTGAGGTCGCAACAGGGAAGATGGTCGGATGCGAGGCATTGTTGCGCTGGAACGACCCAGCCGTTGGCATGGTGTCGCCGGCCGACTTCATCCCCCTGGCCGAAGAGACAGGGCTGATCCTGCCACTGGGTGCCTGGGTGATCGAAGAGGCCTGTACACAGTTCCGCGCCTGGCGGGAAATGGGACTCACGGACTTCTGCATGGCCATCAACCTGTCCGGCAGGCAGTTGCAGGACGACACACTGGTCGCCCAGATTGCCGATGCGATTAGGCGTCATGATCTGCCCGCAGAAAGGGTCAAGCTGGAGCTGACCGAGAGCATGATCATGGGACATGGCGAGAAGACGGTTGCATTGCTGCATTCGATGAAGGCGCTGGGCGTGCGCCTCGCTATCGACGACTTCGGCACCGGTTATTCATCGCTAGCCTACCTCAAGCGCTTCCCGATCGACGAACTGAAGATCGACGGCAGCTTCGTCCGCGACATCCCCGGCGACTCCAGCGATTCAGAGATTGCGGCGACCATCATCGCAATGGCGAACAGCCTGAAGATGCGGGTTGTGGCCGAGGGCGTTGAAACTGAAGAGCAGGCGAAGTTTCTTGCCGACAACGGTTGCCAATATTACCAGGGCTACCTGTTCAGCCGGCCGTTGCCGCCGCACGAATTCGAACGCCTGATGCAGTCACTGTCCTGATGGGATACGCGATCAGGTCGCACGACCCGCAAGGTCTCTCGACCACAATCCGAGGTGGTTGATGCGCAACGGGGCCGGCCGAAGACGCCTTCACGTGCTCAGTCAACCAACCACACCCGCAGCCACAGCGAGACCCCGCTACCCACCAGCAACACGCCCAGTGTCATCGCCATCTGGCGCGCGCTCAACCCGATATGCACCAGGTTACCGAGTGCCAGCCCAGCACCCATCAGCGGCAGGGCGCCGAGCAGAAACCAGGCCATGTGCGGTTGCCACAGCAACCCGGCAAGCAAGACCGCTATCAGACGGAACCCACCATCGATCAGGAAAATCGCCGACAGCGTGGCGCGCATCGCCGCCTTGTCGCGTAACCGATGACCCAGATAGATAACGTAGGGCGGACCGCCGGTCGAAAACACTGCGCCAATACCACCGCCCGCCGCGCCTGCCAGCAAGGCCCAGCGCCGTGAAATGATCCGTTCACCTTGCAGGCCGAGCAGGCTGCGCAGACCGAAAAACACGACGAACAGGCCAAGCGCAGTCAGCAACAGATCTGGATTGACATTCACCAGCAGCTGCAATCCAACCACGATACCGAGCAGCGAACCGGGCAGCAACCAGCCAACTTCTGACCAGCGCACGCTGCGGTCGCGCAGTCCGTTGCCGGTCAGCACCAGGGCAGCAATGACATCCAGCGTGGCAATGAACGGCACGACAAACGTCAGCGGCACCAGCTGCACCAGCAGCGGCACCGCTACCAGTGCGGAGCCGAAACCGGTAATACCGCGCACCAGATAGGCGAAGAAGACCGCCGCAGCGGCGAGAAGGATATCGAGGTTCGACACAGGCAGGGCGGCAACTTCAGAGACGGCACATCCGATGGCCGCTCAGCCGTAGGTCCCCTGCAGGAAGGGATTGTGCGCCCTCTCCTCACCCACAGTCGTGGTCGGGCCATGCCCCGGCAGCAACGTGACGTCGTCGCCAAGCGGCCAGAGTCGGTCCCGGATCGAGCGCAGCAATGTTGCATGGTCGCCACGCGGAAAGTCGGTTCGTCCGATCGAACCTTTGAAGATCACGTCGCCGACGATCGCAATCCGGTCCCGGCGGTGAAAAAAGATCACATGCCCAGGCGTGTGACCGGGACAGTGGTGGACATCGAGTGTCTGTTCACCAAAACACACCTGGTCGCCCTCATCCAGCCAGCGCCCCGGCACGAAAGACTCGCCGGGCGGAAAACCGAACTGGCGACACCACTGCGGAATCGTGTCGAGCAGGAAACGGTCGTCCTGGTGTGGTCCCTCGATTGGCAGGCCGAGCTCACGCGCCATGCTGCCAACCGCACCGGCATGGTCGAAATGACCGTGTGTGACCAGGATCTTCTCCAGCTCAACGCCCGCCTCCTCGGCCGCGGCCAGAATGCGCCCGGGCTCGCCACCGGGATCGACAACGGCCGCCTTGCCGGTCGATTCGCAGCACAAAAGGGAGCAGTTCTGCTCATAGGCAGTCACAGGGATGATGCGTACTTTCATAAAGGAAAGCGTACCCCGGCCGCTACGGAATTAGCAAAACGGCCTGCCGCCGGCGCCTGGAGCTGCCGTACACCCCGCCCGCCCGACCCTCCGGGTGCGATGGCAGGGGGTAGTGTACCGCCATGCAATCGCAGCGGGCGCCCGGAAAACCCACGCCGGCCACAAACCATGGCGCAACGACATGCGGCCGGCCCCACAGCCAATGGATCGACACACGTGTTTGCACAATGGATTGGCCGCGGCGCCAAGGCGCACCATCTGGACGCGAATGGGCTCGCCGCACTGCCGCCCTATCAGGGTTTGTCCGTCGCCCAGCTCAAGGCCACGCTGCGTCAGGTTGGGCGCATCCGTGTCAAAGAGGGACTGGTCAGTGAGGATCTCCCATGTGACCGGCGCGTGTTTCTGGAACGCGGCAGCCTGCAGTTCCAGACACAGACCGGCTTCGTCCTTGCGCTCAAGGCCGATTCACCGCAGGCGCGCTACCCGCTGCCGTTGAAGCCAGCGGTGATCAGCATGTATGCCGCCGAGCCTTGCACACTTCTCACCGTACCGATGACAGCCGAGGCTCCGGCAGCACCGCCGCCACCGCCGGCCGCTCCGAAACTGGACCTCGCCGAGGCCGATGCCCTGAAGCAGCTCGCAGGCAATTTCCGCAAGCAGCGCTGCGAACTGCCCAGCCTGCCAGACCTGGCACTGAAGATCGGCAAGGCGATCGACGATCCCCACAATGCCAATGAAGACATCGCGCGACTGATCCAGCTCGACCCCTCACTCACGGCGCGCCTGATGAGTATCGTCAACAGCCCGGCTTTTGGCGGTTTCAAAAAGATCTCGACCATCAACCAGGCGACGACACGCCTGGGACGGCAGAAGGTCCGCAGCCTGGTCTACAGCTGCCTGATCAAAAGCATCTTCAAGATCAACTCCAACGGCCTGACCAAACGCATGGAGGCACTGTGGCGGCGCTCCGCACATGTCGCCGCGCTGTCGTTCGTGCTCGGTCGTGAGACGCCGGGCGTCGACCCGGAACAGGCAATGCTTGCGGCACTGATCCACGATATCGGGACCGTTGCGGTGATCGGCGGCCTGAAACACTTCCCGCTGCTGGCTCGCCGCGACGAGGTACTCGACTATGTAATCGCCAGTCTGCGCACCGAGGCCGGTGTCCTTTCACTGCGGCAATGGGGGCTGCAGGACGAGTTCACCGATGTGATCGTGAATGCCGAGAACTGGCGGCGATTCGGTACTGCGATACCCGACAACACCGACGTGGTTCAGCTCTCGCTGCTGCACGCATCGATCGGCCAGCCCCGTCAGGCGGCGCTGCCACGCATTGACAGTGTGCCGGCATTTAAAAAACTGGCACGTGGACGGCTGACGCCACACCATTCGCTGAGCATCCTCGAGGCTGCTGAGGCAGACGTGCAGGAAGTGCACTCACTTCTCAACGTCAGCTGATCAGCACGCGCCTACCGTCAAGCCCCTGCGTCAAGAATTCCAGGCGCTCGCCGCTAGACTGGAGACGCCGGGATATTGCTGTCCACACGGTACGGTAACGCCTCGCCGTCGGAAACCACCAGTCTCGTGACCCGCCATTTGGTTGCGGCGGCTGAGGCAATCGACCAACTCGGTCCTGAGGACCCACGGGGCACATGAATTCCCGCAGGGTCGACGGGACAAAATTCGGGAAAGCCATTTTGTTTGGACTCGGGAAACGTCTTGGCAGATCAACAAGCCGGCTCAGCACAGAGACGCTTGCCGCCCTGGGCCCCTATGCGAGCCTGCCAGCGGCGGAACTCCAGGCTGCACTGGAACAGGTCGAAACGACGCTGGTGAATCCCGGCCTGTTGAAAGATCCCCTGCCGCCGGACCGGCGGAGCTTTCTGCAACGTGGCAGCCTCCAGATCCAGACCCGTAGCGGCACGATGTCGCTGCTACGCGCGGGTACCGCAGCGGCACGCTATCCGATGCCACGTGCGCAAGACGTGGTCAGCCTGCTTGCCACCGAGCCATGCACATTCCTCAGTCTGCCACTGTCCGTCGGCAAGGTCCCCAGTGGGCTGCGGAATCCACGCATCGATCCATTGCAGCTGACCGTACAGGAGAACGCGGCCCTGGCAGCAATGCGCAAGAGCTTCCGCAACTGGCAGCGCGAACTGCCGAGCCTGCCAGATCTCGCACTGAAGATCGGCAAGGTCATGGATGACCCGGAAACCACCAACGAGGATATCGCGCGTCTGATTCAGCTCGACCCGGCGCTGACCGCGCGCCTTGTCAGCGTGGTCAACAGCGCGGCGTTCGGCGGATTGAGCAAGATCACCAGCGTTCAGCAGGCCGCGGCGCGGCTGGGGCGCAAGAAAGTCCGCAGCCTGGTCTACAGCTGTCTGTTGAAAAGCATCTTCAAGGTCCAATCGCCAGTACTCAAGCGGCGCATGGAGGCACTGTGGCAACACTCCGCCTCGGTGGCTGCGCTGTCGTTTGTTCTGGGTCGCGTGACGCCCGGCATCGACCCGGAACAGGCCTTGCTTGCGGGCCTGATCCACGATATCGGCGCCGTTGCAGTGATCGACGGGATTCGCGAGTTTCCGTTACTCGCGGAACGCGAGCAGGTACTCGATCTTGTGATTGCCGATCTGCGAATCGAGGCCGGTATACAGACACTCACACGATGGGGTCTGCTGGATGAACTGCAGGACGTTGTCGAGCACGCGGAGGACTGGTTGCGCATGGGTTCAGCGATACCGGACAACGCCGATGTCGTGATCCTTGCCCAATTGCATGCAATGATCGGTTCGCCCAACCGGGCACAACTGCCGCGTATTGATGAGGTACCCGCATTCTGCAAGCTGGCACAGGGCGAACTCACACCGTCACATTCACTGCGCATCCTCGAGGAAGCAGCAGCAGACGTGCGCGAAGTGCACTCACTGATCAGTTCGGATTAGCCCCGTTCCGCCTGGAACCCGAGCGCGGGTTGGCCGGCAGCAGTATTGCCGACGCGGCTCGGCTGCCCGGGCACGCAGCATTGTCAGGCGCGCAATACGCTGCGCATCTCATCGGCCTGGGACTTGGCGTCGTGCAGGATCTGCAGACTCCTCTCCGGCGTCGCATCCTCACCGAGAACACGTTTGAACGCCGAGATCTTTTCCAGCGGCGGCAGTCCATTCAGCTGGTCCTTGCGCAGACGTTCGAGGACCTGGGCCACCACCAGGAGATCGGTGAAATCCGCCGGGCCCTGGTGCTGCCGCAGCCAGTACTCGGCGTCACGCGCACCCGCCACCACGGGCGCGGGCAACATCCAGTTGCGCAGGATCATCGCCCCCAGTTCCCCGCGCATGCGCGATATGGTCTCTTCCAGGCCGTCTTCATCTGCCCCCAGGTCCGGATATTTTTCGATGTAGTTGAGGATGGCGATCGCGCCGACGTCGTGCAGCAGGCCGATCAGCAGTGCCTCTTCGGCCTGCATGCCCTTGATCTCACGTGCCAGCACGAAGCACAGCGCCGCGATCTGCGAGCTGTGCTTCCACAGCACCTGCATGCGGTTGCGGACCATCGGATTCTTGGTCTGGAAGACTTCTTTGAGTGCGAAGGTCAGGACCAGCTGCTTGGTGGTCTGCATGCCGAGACGCACGACCGCCGCGGAACAGGTCTCCGCCGTCGCCATGCCACCATACATCGCACTGTTGGCCGCCTTGAGGATCTTCGCCGCCATCGACGGATCGGATTCGACCAGGCGCGCGACGGTTCGCGCATCGCTGACGTCGTCTTCGATCGCGCGCCGGATGCGTAACGCAAGATCGGGCAGACTCGGCAGTATCGCCTTGTTGCTCTTGAGGTCACGATAGATCTGAAAGCTCAGCCGCGACTCGGCCTCTCGCCGCTCGGCATCGTCCTCATCCTCATCGGTGATCAGCCCCTGTTTCAGGCTCTTGCCGTTGCAGCCCGCGGCCATCAGGACGATATCGGGAATGCGCAGTCCCCGCACCCGACTCAGGGCCGTCACACCGAGTATGCGCGGCCGCAGGTTTGCCACCGGCGTGCGCAGGGTTTCCGGGCTTGAATCGACCGTGGTCGTGACGCCGTCGGCAGCCTCCAGGGAGACCTCGCCTTCACTCAGAAAATAGGTGTAACCGTCGTCGCTGCCGCGCTCGACAATGATTGCCCCTTTTCTGGCCTCGACAGGTTCGACAGCCTCCGCGACCGCTTCAAACTGCCACGGCAGCAGGTCGGCGAGCATCGAAATCCTATGCAATGCTTCGTTGGTAGATATTGCCATGCCCCTGTATCGGCACCACACGGCAGGAATTTAGGCCCACATGCATGCCTGTGCGAACACTGCACCTGTCTTGTGGCGAACCGGCGGAAAAAGGGCCGGAATCGCGTGGCCCTCGCTGTGCTGTTCGGGCTTCACTCCGGTTCGACAGGCTCACGTCCGACCGGTCGCAACACTGACCGATGCCTCCGCACCCGCTGCCGGCATTACGTTACCGACCACCACTGCGCCGGCGTAACCGATTTCACGCAGCGCGGCGATGCAGTCTGCCGCACGATCCGCAGCAATACCGGCGAGCAGGCCACCGGCCGTCTGCGGGTCGAACAACAACGCATAGTGAGGGTGCCGTCCGGCGTCCCCCAGGTCGCGCACCGCGCGACGCAGGCGCAGATTTTCCGCTTGCAGCGATGACACAATCCCTGACTTGATCGTGGCAGCAGCGCCATCGAGCAGTGGCAGGTCGTCGATGTACAACTGCACATCGACCTGGCTGGCGCGTGCCATCTCCAGCAGGTGACCGAGCAGGCCGAACCCGGTCACGTCGGTGCACGCTTTTGCACCAAACCGCTGCAGGCAATCGGCGGCCGCCCGGTTGGACAACAGCATCGACGCCACCGCGCCGTCGATCCAGCGCCCTTTGGCGCGCCCCCGCATATCGGCCGCCAGCAGGGTGCCGGTACCGATCGGCTTGGTCAGGACCAGTGCATCGCCCACCCGCAGACCGCTCTTGCGCAACAGCTTCGACGGATCGACGAAACCGTTTACGGCAAGACCGAATGCCAGCTCGGCACCCTCGCTGGAATGCCCGCCGGCCAGCACAGCGCCGGCATCACCGATCACTTCCACAGCCCCACTCATCAATTCGAACAGCGTCTGTTCGACGATCTGCTCGCGCCCAAAAGGCACGCTGGCGATTGCCAACGCTGAGTGCGCCTGTGCCCCCATGGCGTACAAGTCACCCAGGGCATGGTTGGCCGCGATCCTGCCGAACAGGTAGGGATCATCGACGAACGCCCGAAAATAATCGACGCTCTGCACCAGGAGCTTACCGTCCGGTACCTCCAGTACTGCGGCATCGTCGGGTGCGTCCAGACCGAGCATCACGCCGTCGCCACGTTGCACTGGCAGGCGCGCAACCACGCGACCGAGTACCGTGCTGCCGACCTTGGCGCCACAACCGCCGCAACGTATCGCGTTGGCCGACAGCTGCTCGAGGGTCTGGCGATCGGCCACGCCAGGTGCCACCTGCACAGCCGGCCCTGGCATGCGCTCAGGAAGGGTGTTGAAACGCTGCATGAAGCGGCGATCGATCCAGTCCTTCAGGGTCCACAGCCATTCCCCCTGGGCGGACCAGCCACCACGTGACGCAATCGCATACCGGTCACCGGTGCTGATCAGCCCGAGAAACCGGCGCTGTGGCCGGTAGCGCCGCAACGGACGACCGCTGCAGGCTCGTCGCAGATTCTCTGCAAGCACCGCACCCTGGCGCACCGCGAACACTCCGGACTTCGGCCGCGCGTCCGGCAGGGACGCCACATCACCCACCGCAAACACCTCCGGATGCGACTGCGACTGCAGAAAGGCGTTGACGCGAATGAACCCTTTGCCATCGACCGCCAATCCCGCTGCACCCGGCCAATCCGCCGCCGCAGCCTCGGTGGTCCATATCACCGCATCCACGTCTCTTGCCGGACGCCCGGCGACATGCACCTGGTTGGCGCTGACCGCCACCACCGGGTGTCCACACAGCAAGGTGATCCCGCGTTGCCGCAACACGCGTTCGAAGCGCCGGCGCACACCAGGATTGTGGTTCTCCAGCAGACTCTCGCCATCGTGGAGCAGCTCGATCTGCAGCCTTCCCGGGTCACTGCCCCGTGCGGCCAGTAGGCTGCGCAGCCGGTACTGCATGGACAGCGCCATCTCCACTCCGCCCGCCCCGCCGCCGACGACACAGATACGGAAAATACCGGCGCTGCCGAGCACGCGCTGCTGCAGGTCCTGCCAACGCTGCAGCCAGGTGTCGATGGGCTTGACCGGCATCGCGTGCGCCAACGTGCCCTGCACGTCTGCCATACGCGGGCGCGACCCGATGTTGATCGACAACAGGTCGAAATCGACCGCCGGACGCCCGTCAACCAACACCTGCCGCTTGTCGAGGTCCAGCCCCTGCGCCGTGGCGTGGTAGAGGCGTGCACCGGCAAAACGTGCCAGCGGCCCCAGATCGATATGACAGTCGTCGTAGCGGTAGTGACCGGCGACCAGACCCGGAAGCATCCCTGAGTACGGGGTGTGGACGTCGCGCGTGATCAGGGTCAGGCGGACACCCGGCAGCGGATCCATGCCGAAGCGGCGCAGTACCGCAACGTGCGCATGACCACCACCGACCAGAACCACGTCCTTGACGACAGGCACCTGTGAATACTGCATTTACCAGACCCGTCCGCTGTGAGCACAAAGGCCTGCACACGCAGGCCAGACCGTCCACCGGTCGCCCCGATGGCCCGTTCGCGAGCCATCACCTCGTGCGCGGCATCTGACCCATCTGCGCCATGCTCTGTTGCATGAACTCCGTGAAGCCGACGCGTGGCAGGCGGGACAGGTCGAAATCGGGCATGGTTGCGTTGCGCTCCACCCGGGTCACCACGGTGCCCTGTGTCTGCTGCCCCGAGGTACCGCCGAGCTGCTGCATGATCTGCGCACGCTGTGCCTCAGGCACGAACTGCAGCATTGCGGGATCGATGCCGGGAATTGCAGACACCTTCTGCATGTCCAGCATCGGGTAGCCCCGCTCGAGCAGTGCCGCCACGGCCTTCGCCTCGGGGTCTTCACCGGCCATCTTTTCCATCGACTCGCCAAAGCGTTTGAACATCTCGATGAAACGGCCGTCACCCATTTCCGCTTTGACCTCTTGCAGCAGCTTCTCGCTGACGCATACCTCGCGACTGCCCCCTATCGCGCTGCACTGAGCGCTGTACCCGGCGATCGTCCGGCTGCCTGAACCGGTCACCGCCGGCGGCTGTGCAGGCTGCCGCATGGCCATCATCTGCTCCATCATCGCGCGCTGCTGCGGGTCCAGGCCCGCCATCGCCTGGTCACGCATACCGCTCATGGCAGCAAACATCTGCTCACAGGGGTCGATCACCAATCGGCCATCGGCAACAAACCAGCAGTTACCGGCACGGTCGACACCGAATGCCGGCTGCCCACCCTGGACAAGCACGAATGCCCCCCGGTCGAAGTACTGCTCGCTGGCCTCGCCCGCATTGTCTGCGGTAACGAGCACCGCGGCCTGCGCGACGGAAAACATGCCCGCGGCAAGCAGGCTGATGAGCATGGTCCTGATCATCTGAAAACTCCTCGTTCATTGATTCCCGCGCAGTCGGCCTGCGGCAGGGTCTGAACTGCGGAAACTAAGGTGTTTGTCCCTTCGAGGCAACCGGTTGCACCGAACCCGATTCAACCGCACGCACGCCTATAGCAGGCGTGGCGAGGGCCGTCCGATGTGGTAACCCTGGGCGAAATCGACGCCGAATGCCTCGAGCAGCGCCAGCGTCTCTGCGTTCTCGACGAACTCGGCTACCGTGACCTTGCCGAGGCCCTTGGCCACATCGGTCAATGCCTTCACGAACAACTGGTCGTCAGCACTGGTGGCCAGATTCTGGATGAAGGCGCCATCGATCTTCACGATATCGACCGGCAACTGCTTGAGATAGGCAAATGAAGAGAACCCACTGCCGAAGTCGTCGAGTGCAAACCGGCAACCCAGGGCCTTGATCTCGCGCATGAAGGCAATGGCATCCTGCACGTTGGCCACCGCAGCGGTCTCAGTGATCTCGACGATCAAATCAGACGGATCGATGCGGCTGTCCTGTAACTGCTGGTGGAACCATGCCAGCAGCGAGGGATCGTCCAGGACCCGCCCTGAAAGGTTCACCGACAGCGACAGACCGGGGCTTTGCCTGACCCGGTCGATCACCCTGCGGATAACCCAGCGGTCTATCTCGTGAATCTGACCCGATTGCTCGGCGACCGGGATGAAGTTGTCCGGAAACACCAGCTGACCCGCATTGTCGCGCATGCGTACCAGCGTTTCGTAACGCGTCACCTTTTGTCGCCGGATATCGAAAATGGGCTGGAAATGCAGCTCGAATGCGTCGTCGATCAGGGCCTGGCTGATGCGCTCGCGCCATTTCGCGCGCGAGGCGAGGAGTTCCTTGGCCTGCTCATCCGGTGAAAACATGTGCCAACGGCCACTGCCCGCTTCCTTGGCCTGGTACATCGCCATGTCGGCATTCGCCAGCAGGTCGTTCAGGTCATTGCCATGATCCGGAAACATGGTTATCCCGATGCTGCAGCTGACCTTGTGCTCGCGTCCATGCGCTGCGAACTCAACCTGTCGCAACTCATGCTGCAGTTTGTTGGCCATGTATACCGCTTCTTCGGCCTTGGCCTCGGGCAGTACCAGGGCAAATTCATCGCCACCGAGGCGCGCCAGGACATCGGAATGCCGCACGGCGTCGCGCAGACTGCTCGCCACCAGCAGCAACAATGCATCGCCGGCCTGGTGACCGCTGAGGTCGTTGACATATTTGAACTGGTCGAGATCGAGGAACAACAAGGCACCGGTTCGCTGGTAGCGCACGCTCAGTGCGAGGATGCGATCGAACACTTCCTGGAAACGGCGGCGGTTGAACAGGTTCGTCAGCGGATCGTGGTCTGCCAGCCACATCAGGTTCTGCTCCGCCTCGGTGCGTGCCGTGAGCGCACTCTCAAGGTCGTCGGACAGACGCTCCACGGAATCAACCACGATGTCGATCTCGTCGCTGGCGATGCCGCGGCGGCGCAGCGGCAGCGCATTGCGCAACGCGGCGAAGTTGCTGCGCCCGAGATCTGGCAACGCTGTCGCCAATTGACGGATGCGGTGCATCGGCTTGCGCAGAAACATCAGGAGGATGAAGCCCGTGACCAGCAGGCCGACGATGCCGCCGGCCAGAATCACCTGATTCGCCCGGGCCAGTTGCGCGAGGTCGTCGGTCACCGGACTCATCACGAGAAAGGAAGTGTCGACACCCGCGGCCTTGTCTCGCCCCAGCAGGCAGGCGAACCACTGCTGCCGATGCTCGACGAACACTGCCTCGTCAACCATGTCGGTGAATGCATAACGATCCTGCAGCGCGCCCAGCACCCCGAACGTGAGGTCCGGGTTGCTGAGTGCCGGCACGACCACGCCCCAGTCCGCCAGGAAACGCTGCCCGGAAAATCCGTCTTCCTCAGCGCGCCGCTCGCGGGCCACCAGGACTGCCACCTCGGATCCAGTCAGACGTTGAAACTCCAGGACACCGTCTGCGACCGAACGACTGATCACCAGGACACCACCTCGCAGTGCTCCCTCCAGCTGCGGCACGGCGAGCGTCAGCACACAGTCATCCAGGCAGTCCATGCGTCCCACCGGTGCATCGCTGGTCAACGCCTGTAACGCCAACTGTCGGTGATTTTCGATTTCCGGCTGCGCGCCCATGCTGTCACGCATCCCACCGTCGGCATCGAAGAACGATAGCGACTCGATCCCCCACTCCAGGCTCAGCATCGCGCTGTGACGGTCCAGGATCGCGCGCAAATAGGCCGCGCTTTCGCCACCACCCTGTCCACTGTCGAGCAGCGGAATGAAGCCGGCAAAACTGGTCAACTGTTCGTAGTCTCGCTGCAGCAAGCCGGAGATCATGCGCTGCTGCTGATGCAGGAGATCCAGCTTCTGCTCATTGAACTGCAGGTTCGACTGACGGTAGGCCACCAGGGTAATCAGCGAGTTGACGACGATCAGGACCAGGCTGACGATCAGGCCAACCTTCCATTTGAGACTGATGAAACGGGGCGATTCTTTCGAACCTTTCTGATTTTCGTCCATCATCCTGGATCCGTTTTCAGAAACGGTACGACGCCAGCAATGAAAACATTTCCCAGTCCTTTACCGTCGCGGATGGCACCGGGTTTTCGCGTCGTGGCAAGGTCCAGGTGCCGTCGGCCCACTGGTACTCTGCACGCAGCATGAAGCTCGGCGTGACATCCCAGCGCAGGCCAATCATCCAGTCTTTCTGGAAAAAGGCATACGGCGGCACAAGGCCACCTGTGGCCGCAGACTGTTGCGTCCCGTCGCGGTCGTCCTTGTCAGTGTATCCCTCGCTGTATCTCACCACCCATTCCAGATCGTCGCGCAACAGGTAACTGCCCTGCAGGTAGTAACCCTGGACGGTGCTGTCCCGATTGTCGACCAACGGGCCGAAGCCATTGAATTCGACCGGTTCTTCCATGTATTCGGCAGTCAGACTCCAGCGCTCGGCTGTGTATTGCACAGAGGCGATCCAGTACAGGAGGTCAATTTCACCGCTACCGATGGGGTCCGACGGGGCCGCGTCGAACGCTAAATTGACCTTGGCGGCACTGAGCGAGAGGCGCCATGCACCATCACGTGTCTCATACTCGCCACGTGCGATAAAGGCAGGATCTCCGGATTCCAGTTCACCACCAAAATCCGTACCAAGGAACGAGATCTCGACATTTTCATCGACCGGGCTGCTGCCGGCGCCAAGGTTCAGCGAGAAGGTACCGTGTTCGTCGTGCACACGTCCGTAGAACTGCAGACCATCGGCCGACAGGATCAGATTCCGCACCTGGTCGAAATAGACCTGTTGCGGGAGAAAGATGCTCGGTCGGGTGAAGGCCACGTCCCG
>ERZ795048.1474-NODE-1474-length-21021-cov-12.301297_pt1 | contig 21021 bp, 16 predicted proteins | sample MGYA00375132_ERZ795048 | MGnify/ENA primary metagenome ERZ795048 (study PRJEB30177, sample SAMN05720225) | activated sludge metagenome | isolation source: Anaerobic digester | place: Hong Kong | collected 2014-12-17 ... | reverse complement strand
ACGGCCTTCACCCGGCCTGTGCCGTCGTCCACCAGCTCCTGAAGCCCGGTCCCGAGGCGCAGGTCGATGCCGTGCTCCCGCAAATGCCGTTCGATGAGGTGGGAACCCGCCTCCGGCAGTACCCTGCCCCAAAAGCGGGGTTCGCGCACGAGGAAGGTGACGTGGATGCCCCGGCTGTGCAGCATCTCCGCCAGTTCCACCCCGATGAGACCGCCACCGACCACCACGGCCTGTCGCACGCCTGTCGTATCGCGTTCCATACGCTCCAGGTCCTGCAACCCGTACAGACCCTGCACCCCGCGAAGGTCCTGTCCCGGCCAGCCGAAGAGGTTGCTGCGGCTGCCGCTGGCTACCAGCAGCACGTCCCAGCCGATCCGCCGCCCGTCGCGCAGATGCAGTTCCCGCAAGGTCGTGTCCACCCGCTCGACCCAGCCACGGAGCAGGTCGATCCCGTTCTTCGCCCAGAAGTGGTCCTCGTAGGGCTTGGTGTGCTCATGGCGCATGTGGCCCATGTAGATGTACATGAGCGCGGTGCGGCTGTAGAAATGGTCGCTCTCACCGGAGACCACGGTGATGCGGTCGTCGCTCCGCTTACGGATGTGCCGCGCAGCGGTGATGCCACTAATGCCGTTCCCGATGATCACGATGTGCCGCATGCCCGTTTCCACTTCCGAAATTTGATGAAGATCCTGCAGGATGCCACGCTCCGATCACCGCTGGACCGGGATCCCACCGTTGCTGATGCTGCTGCTCGGCCTGTCCTCCGGCCTTTGCGGACAGCCGATCCAGGGTGTGTGCTTCACGGGCCCGGACCGCCCCGTCGGGGACACCGCCCTGGCTCCTCTCGTGGAACTGGGGGCGGACCAGGTCTGCTTCATGCCCTATGCCTTCAGCCGTGCGGAAGGCGACGACCACCGCGTACAGCAGGCCGACTGGCAGTGGTGGGGCGAACGCGAGGAGGGCCTTGAACAGCTGGTGAACATGGCCCATGCGCAAGGCCTTCGCGTGATGATGAAACCCCACCTCTGGTTGGGCCATGGTCAATTCACCGGGCACTACGATCCCGGGAGCGAGGCCGGCTGGCGGTCGTTCGAGGAGAGCTACGCCGACTACGTGGTGCACTATGCCCGCCTGTCCCGCCAGTGGGGCGTGGACCTGTTCTGCCTGGGCACGGAGCTCGACCATTTCGTCCAGAGCCGGCCCGCCTTCTGGCAGCGCCTGATCCATCGGGTGAGCGATGCGTTCCAAGGACCGTTGACCTACGCCGCCAACTGGGACGAAGTGGAGCGGGTGCCCTTCTGGGGGCGCATGTCCTTCATCGGCGTGGACGGCTATTTCCCGCTCTGTCCGGCCCCGAACCCCTCGGCGTCGGAGCTCGACGAAGCCTGGACACCCCACCTGGACCGGTTGGAAGCGCTGTCTGCCAGGCACCGAAGACCGGTCCTGTTCACCGAGATCGGTTACTGCTGCACCGCCAACTGTGCCGCGGAGCCCTGGAAGGAGGACCCTCGGGCTCCCAAGGATGAGGCCGCCCAGCATGCGGCCTGGTCGGCCTTCTTCCGGAACGTCACCGGCCGCCCCTGGTATGCCGGCTGTTTCGTCTGGAAGTGGCATGCCTACAGGCCATCCGGTGAAGCCGATGGCCCTGGCAACGGTTACAGTCCCCAGGGCCTGCCTGCGCTCGATGTGCTGCGAGAGGCGTTCGACCGGCCATGACCACCAAGGCCATTGGATCCCACGTATCCGGCCCGGAACGGCGAGGTCCAGGCCATGGAATGCGCACTTCCACTTGAACAACGCCTTCCGACCACCCTACCTTTACAGGACTGCAAGTGAAAAGAGGGACACGAGGGAACAGGAAGACCCGCAGCGTGTTCCATCGTAGGACTAGCAACACGGCATCAGGCCATGAAGAACACGGGACGACCCGAAATGGGCACGGTATCGCTGACGGCCACCGCCGAGGAGGCTGAGCTTGACGCAGAGACCAAGGCCCAGGAGCCCTTTTGTCCGCACAAGGACCTCAACCTGCCGAAGTCGTATGACGAGGTGGTGTTGCGCATGAAACGGCTCCAAGGCACGCGCGAGGCAGAGGACCTCAACTGAGCGGGACCGGCCGGCCTTTGCGGCTGACGGTCGTCTTTCTTTCCCGCGGAACAGCACGTAACTTCAGGGCATCGGACCGTTGGTCCGGTGCCCTGTTCGTTCTTGTTCCACGCCAAACTCTTCAGCGCCATGAAAGTCTTCGATGCCAAACACATCAAGAACATCGTCCTCCTCGGCAGCCACGGCTGCGGCAAGACCACGCTGGCCGAGACCATGCTCTTCGAGGCCGGGCTCATCAACAGACGGGGACGTGTGGAGGAAGGCAACACCGTGAGCGACTTCCACCCCATCGAACATGAACGGGGAAGTTCCGTGCACCTCAGCTGCCTGCACACCGAGTGGCGCAACTACAAGATCAACATCATCGACACGCCGGGTCTGGACGACCTCGTGGGCGAGACCATCCCCGCCCTGCGCGTGGCCGATACCTGTGTGCTGCTGCTGAACGCCCACCATGGCGTGGAAGTGGGCAGCGACCTGATCTGGGGACGCATGCAGCACTATGACCGGCCGGTGATCATCGGGGTGAACCAGCTGGACCATCCGCATGCCGACTTCGACAGCACCGTGGCGCAGGCGAAGGACCATTTCGGCGGAGCGGTGACCGTGATGCAGTACCCCGTGGAACAAGGCGAGGGCTTCCACCGCATCATCGACCTGCTGAAGATGCGCATGTACGTGTTCAAGGACGACGGGGGCAAGCCGGAAAAGGAGCCCATCCCCGAAAGCGAGAAGGAACGCGCCGAGGCCCTGCACAAGGAACTGGTGGAGAAGGCCGCGGAGAACGACGAGGCGCTGATGGAGAAGTACTTCGAGCAGGGCGAGCTCACCGAGGACGAGATGCGGCAGGGCCTGAAGCTGGGCATGATGGCGCGCACCTGCTTCCCGGTGTTCTGCCTGAGCGCCCTGCGCAACATGGGCAGCGGCCGCCTGATGGGCTTCATCGACAACGTGGCTCCCAGTGCGCTGGAGATGCCCCCCGCCCCGCTGGTGGACGGAGGCGAGCTGCCCTGCCAGGCCGAAGGACCTGCGGTGCTCTTCACCTTCAAGACCATCAACGAACCCCGCACCGGCTGGATCAGCCTGTTCAAGGTGATGAGCGGTGAGGTGACCGAGGGCATGGAACTGGTGAACGACAACACCGGCGCCACCGAACGCATCGGGCAGCTGTTCATCGTGGACGGCAAGGAACGCAGGCACGTGGACCGGCTCGCGGCCGGCGACATCGGCGGGACCCTCAAGTTGAAGGACACCGCCACCGCCCACACCCTGCACACCCCCGGGCAGGCCATCAAGTTGAAGCCCATCGCCTTCCCCGAGCCGCGCATCCGGGTCACCGTGAAGGCCGCCGACACCCGCCAGGAGGAGAAGCTGCACCAGGCCCTGCTCGACATCCATCGCGAGGACCCCACCGTGGTGCTGGGGTTCAACCGGGAGACCGGCGAACAGGTGCTCGGAGGACAGGGCGAACTGCACCTGAACCTGGTGAAGTGGCGGCTGGAGCACGAACAGAAGCTGGAGCCGGTGTTCGGTTCCCCGAAGGTGCCTTACCGCGAGACCATCCGCCGTTCCGCCGAGGCCAGCTACCGGCACAAGAAGCAGACCGGCGGTGCCGGCCAGTTCGCCGAGGTGCACCTGCGCATTGAACCCTGGTCGGAGGGCATGCCCGCCCCGGAGGGCGTGAACGTGCGGGGAATGGACGAGCACGACCTGACCACCGGCGGAAAATTGGTCTTCTGCAACGCCATCGTGGGCGGCGTCATCGACAACAAGTTCCTGCCCAGCATCCTGAAAGGCATCATGGAGAAGATGGAGCGCGGTCCCCTCACCGGCTCACCGGCACGCGACATCCGGGTCACGGTGTACGACGGCAAGATGCACACGGTGGACAGCAACGATGTGAGCTTCAAGATCGCCGGCACCATGGCCTTCAAGGATGCCTTCGCCCAGGCCGACCCCCAGCTGATGGAACCCGTGCAGGAGATCGAGGTGCGCGTGCCCGAGGACCTGATGGGCGATGTGATGACCGACCTGCAGGGACGGCGGAGCATCATCATGGGCATCGAGGGGCAGGGCCGCTTCCAGGTGATCAAGGCCCACACCCCACTGGCCGAATTGGACCGATACAGCACCACCCTGCGCAGCCTCACCCAGGGCCGCGGCACCTACTCGGAGCGGTTCCATGCCTACCAACCCGTACCCGGCGACCTTCAGGCCCGTCTGGTGAACGGGCACCGGGAGGAGGAGGCCGTCGCCTAGCGGAAGCTGATCCGGTCCACCGCGAAACGGCCGGCACCGGCCAGCAGCACCGCCACGTACATCGCGAGGTAGGCAAGGGACATCTCCTGCTTGCCAAAGGGATCGTCGCCGTGCACGATGAAGGCCGCCACGCCCATGCCGATGATCAGCGGGACCGCGGCCAGCCTGGTCCATAGGCCGAGTGCGACAAGGAGCGCACAGAGCGTTTCGGCGAACACGATCAGCGCCAGGCTCAGCGTGGTGCCCAGTCCGATGGGGTCGGCAAAGGTCTCCATGCGGTCCCCGAAGCCCTGCAGCTTGGGCCACCCGTGCTGAATGAGCATGGTCCCGCCGGCAAAAAGGCGCAGCAACAGCAGGCCCAGGTCGCGGGCCAGGGGTTCGGAGGTCAGGAGGCGGGACATGGGGCGTGCTTTGCCGCGAACATAGGCTTCGTCCGGTGTCCCGGCGAATGGCCCGTGCATCAGTTCTTCACAGTCCGGGTGGTAGTGAAACCTTGGCGGACGGACTCCGTTCAAGGACCCGCATGAACCGCTTCGCGCACACGTTGTCCGCCCTGGCGATCTGTTCGTTGGCATTCGGACAGCAGGCCGACCGGTCCTTCCGGGAAGGACTGCTCAGCTTGCGGAACGAGGACCACCGGACCGCCATCGCGCATTTCACCAACGCCGTGGCCGACCAGCCCAAGCATGCGAAGGCATGGTACTACCGGGGTGTGAGCAGGGTGGTGATCGGTGACCATACCGGTGCCGTTCACGACCTGGACCGTGCCCTGTTGCTCGACCCTTCCGATGCCAACGCCCTGCTGCGGCGTGCGGAGGTATACCTGAAGGCCAACCGCTATGCCGATGCCCGCAGGGACCTGGACCAGCTGCTTCAACAGCATCCCTGGGGGCCCATAGCCGAGCACGGCCTGTTCACGCAGGGACAGGTGGGCATTGCCGAAGGCGACTATGAAGCGGCCAGGAACAGCTACGACCGATTGCTGGAAATGGCGCCCAAGGACCCCAAGGCCTGGTACGACCGCGGCATCGCCCGGGGGCATCTGGGTGATCATGACGGCGCCATCATGGACCTGACCCAGGCCATCGCGCTGGACCCCGACCTGGACAAGGCGTACGGCAGCCGGGCCGTGGAGTTGATCCACCAGGACCGGACCGAGGAGGCCTGCACCGACCTGCACAAGGCCCGCGAGCTCGGCGACGGGTCGGTGGACGAACTGCTCATCATCTACTGCTACTAGAACGCGTTCCTTTGCCGTTCGAAGCGCGGGGGGGCTCCAATCAGGGGCCCCTTCGCCATTTCCACCCGTCCGCCACAGGCCGTCACCTGCCCACATGGCCCGCAGCTATCTTCACGCTTCCTTAACCTGCGAACCATGAAGCGAACGCTGCGAACGAACGCCCTTTTGCTCTCCCTGATGCTGACCATGCCCCTGCTGGCCGCATCAGGCAAGAAGGACAAGAAGGGCCCCGAGGAGAAGAAGAAGACCGAAGGCATCAAGGACCTGGGCGAGGTCACGAAGAAGTGCTCCGCCCGCGCGGGGCTTTTCACCCTGTACCAGGACACCACCAACGGCGAGTTGTACATCCTGGTGAAGAAGTCCCAGCTGGACCAGGACTTCCTCCACTTCAGCCAGGTGGCCGATGGCGTGGTGGATGCCGGGGCCTTTCGCGGTGGATACGGTGACTCGCGCATCTTCCGGTTCGAGCGTTACTTCGATCGCGTCGAGGTCCGGCTGAAGAACACGCGTTACCAGTTCGACCCGGAAAGCCCGCTGAGCAAGGCCAGCAGTGCCAACATCAACGAACCCGTGGTGGTGGCCGAGAAGATCGCCGCCGCCAACAAGGCGCAGGACTCCCTCCTGGTGCGGGCCGAGTCGCTGTTCCTGGACGAAGGCTTCGAGCAGCTGAAGTGGCCGGCACCCAAGGGCGCCGAGGACTGGTGGTTCGACCTGGGCAAGCTGGACAAGGAGCGCAGCAAGGTGCTCGACATCCGGAACTATCCGATGAACACGGACGTGGTGAGCGAATACGTCTGGACGAACAGCTACCCCAGGAACCGGGGCAGCGAGGCCGTCACCGACCCGCGCAGCGTGGCGATCCGCATGCACCACAGCCTGATCCAACTGCCTGATGATGGGTTCGAGCCGCGCCTGGACGATCCCCGGATCGGGTACTTCACCACGCAGCGGGACGACATGACCACCACGGAGACCATCCCCTGGCGTGACGTGATCCACCGTTGGGACCTCCGGAAGAAGGACCCCTCGGCGAAGATCAGCGAGCCCGTGGAGCCCATCGTGTGGTGGATCGAGAACACCACGCCCCGTGAACTGCGCCAAACGATCCGTGAGGGTGCCGAGGCCTGGAACATCGCCTTTGAACAGGCCGGCTTCCGCAATGCCGTGGTGGTGAAGGAGCAGCCTGACACGGCCAGCTGGGACGCAGGCGACATCCGCTACAACGTGCTGCGCTGGACCAGCAGCCCCGACCCGCCCTTCGGTGGCTACGGTCCCAGCTTCGTGGACCCACGCACGGGCCAGATCCTGGGTGCCGACGTGATGCTCGAGTACATCTTCATCACCAACCGCCTGCGGGAGATGGAGCTGTTCCAGACCGCCGCCCTCGGCTACCTGGCCATGGACGAGGCCGAACTGGAGCGCAGCCGCGATCAATGCCTGTTCGCCAACGACCTGCAACTCCAGATGCTCTATGGGCGCGAGGTGCTGCAGGCCCTCTCCCTGGGCGAGGCCCAGGAGGAAAGGTTCATGCAGGAAGCCCTGCGCGACCTGGTCCTGCATGAGGTGGGCCACACCCTGGGCCTGAACCACAACATGAAGGCCAGCAGCATCCACACCCCGGAAGAGCTGCGCGATCGGGCATTGACCGAACGCACCGGCCTGACCGGAAGCGTCATGGACTACAGCCCCACGAACCTTCCCTGGGAGGAAGGCGACGAGGTCCAGTACTTCCACAGCACGCCTGGCCCCTACGACGTCTGGGCCATCCGCTACGGCTATACGGAGGTGGCCGGCGGGGAACAGGCCGAGGCCGTGGTGCTGGACGGCATCCTGGACGAAAGCACCCGCCCGGAGCACCGCTTCGGGAATGATGCCGACGACATGCGTTCTCCCGGCCGGGGCATCGACCCCCGGGTGAACATCTTCGACATGAGCTCGGACCCCGTGGAGCACGGCCTTCGCACGATCGCCACCTGCGAAAAGGCCCTGGGTACGGTGAAAGAGCGGTACGGCTCGGGCGACCGCAGTTACCAGGAGCTCCTGCGCAGTTACCTGGTGCTCACCGGACGCATGATCGGGGCCTGCAACGTGATGACCCGGCAGATCGGGGGCATCTACGAGGACCGCAGCTTCGCCGACCAGGACAGTGAGGTACCGCCGTTCGTACCCGTTCCCAAGGAGACCCAGAAGAAGGCGATGAAGGCCCTGGCCGAGCATGCCTTCGCACCGGACGCCTTCCGGGTGGGCACCAGTCTCTACCCCTACCTGCAGCGGCAGCGCCGGGGGTACGACCACTGGCGGTACAACGACGACCCCTACCTCCATGACCGGGTGATCGGAGCGCAACGCATGATGCTGGTGCATCTGCTTCACCCCAACACGCTGCGCCGCCTGGTGGATGCCTCCGAGTACGGGAACACCTATGCGCTGGCGGAGATGATGACCGACCTCACGGACGCCATCTTCGCCGCCGACCGCGCAGGATCGGTGAACACCTACCGCCAGAACCTGCAGCAGGCCTATGTGGAGATGCTGGCCGAGGTGGCCTCCGGCAAGCGCGGCCATCGCGAGCACGCCCAGAGCATGGCCGTGTACGAACTGGACCGGGTACGCAAGGGACTGGCCCTCACCAGCGGCGACACCGGCACCAAGGCGCACCGCACGGCCCTGAAGCTGAAGATCGACCGCGCCCTGAGCACGGAAGGCTGATCCGGACGGAACGATGGAGAAGCGGCGTGGGGCGACCTGCGCCGCTTTTCTTTGCGGGGTGCGAAGACCGGCCTCCCCCACTCCTGCGCAGGCCCTGCTGTTCTGCGCTCTGGTCCTGTTGGTCCAGGTCATCCTCGCCGCGGGCACCATCAACGACCTGGACCTGTTCCTGGCGGCCGGTGCCGACCTGTTGAACGGAGGGCGGGTCTATCGGGACCTTTACAACGAAGCCTACTCCTACTTCTACGGACCTGTGTTCGCCTTGCTGCTGCGCCCCCTGGCCTGGCTGCCGGACTGGTGGGGCGAGTTGATGTGGGGCCTGTCGGGCGTGGCATTCCTCGCGCGCAGCCTCGTGCTCCTGGGGCGGTGGAACCAGGCTGCCCAGCTCGATCGGTCCCAGCTGGCGGTCTCCATCATCGCCGTCGTGGTCTTCGCTTTTCAGCCCATCCGGGACAACCTGAACGCCGGGCAGACCTCCTTCCTGTTGCTGTGGACCATGCTGGAGGCCATCGCCCTCGCTGAACGCGGGAAGTGGTTTGGGGCCGCCTTGTTGCTGGCCTTCGGCACGGACATCAAGCTGCTGCCGTTGGCGGTTTGGGCCTACCTGCTGTATCGCGGGCATTGGCGCACCGCCGCGCTGGCACCGGTGTTGTTGGTCGTCCTGTCCTGGGGCCTGCCCGCCCTGATCTTCGGGCCGGAACGCAGCACGGAACTGTTGAACGACCGGGTGGCGTTGATCGATCCCGGCGATCCACGCCACGTCCTGGACGAAGAGGAACCCGACTTCCTTTCCATCGGGGCCGTGCTCAGTGCCTACCTGAGCGCCGAGGGAGGCAACAGGTTCACGCTGGACCTTCCGAGGCAGGTCATGGACCTTCCGCTTTCGACCATGCTGATCCTGATCCCGGTCGCCCGCCTGGTACTGGCCTCGTCGCTCCTGTTCGTGCTGGGCTGGCCACCGTTCCGGGCACGTTCCACGGAGCGCCTGGCAGGCAGGGAACTCGCCTGGTTGTTCGCACTGATCCCCCTGGTCTTTCCGCATCAGCAGACCTACTCCCTGCTCTATGCCCTGCCTGCAGTCGTCCACCTCGCGGTCCGTTGGTGGGCTCCGGACGGCATCCTGCGGAACGGGTGGGCACAAGCCTTGTTGCTCCTTGCCTACGCCTGCCTCAACGCGCACCTCTGGCTCGGTCATTTCGGGCCGGTGTACGACCACTACAAGTTGCCGGTGCTGGGCCTGGTGGCCCTGGGCGTGCTGGTGGCCCTGGACGAGCCTGGTACCAGGATGGCCGGGCCCACCGGGGAACGCCCCTCTGCGTCAGGCGCATAGCCCCCTGCCCGACACACGCTCCGTGCCTGTCAAAGTCGTACATTTGCCGCCCCGTTCGCACGCCCTTTGTACCGGTGGCGGGCGCTGAAGCATGAAGATCGACGTCAAACTCCCCGATGGCAGTGTCCGTTCCTACGAACAGGGCGTGACCGCCATGGACGTGGCCCGCGACATCAGCGAGGGCCTGGCCCGCAACGTGCTGGCCGCCAAGGTGAACGGTCAGGTGTGGGACGCGGGTCGGGTGCTGCCCGGCGATTGCGACCTGCAGCTGCTCACCTGGAACGACGGCGAGGGGAAGAGCACGTTCTGGCACAGCAGCGCACACCTGCTGGCCGAGGCGCTGGAGGAGCTTTATCCCGGGGTCAAGTTCGGCATCGGTCCCCCGATCGAGAACGGGTTCTATTACGACGTGGACCTGGGCGACCGCACCCTGAGCGAGCATGAGTTCCCGGCCATCGAGAAGAAGATGCTGGAGCTGGCCCGCAGGAAGGAGGTCTTCGAGCGTCGGGAAGTGCCCAAGGAGGAGGCCATCGCCTACTATCGGGAGAAGGGGGACGAGTACAAGCTGGAGCTGATCGACGAGCTGAAGGACGGTGAGATCACCTTCTACAAGCAAGGCGAATTCACCGACCTGTGCCGCGGTCCGCACATCCCGGACACCGGCTTCATCAAGGCCGCCAAGGTGCTGAGCGTGGCAGGGGCCTACTGGCGTGGCGACGAGACGCGCAAGCAGCTCACCCGCCTGTACGGCATCACCTTCCCCAAGCAGAAGGAGCTGGACGAGCACCTGCACCTGCTGGAGGAGGCCAAGAAGCGGGACCACCGCAAGCTGGGCAAGGAACTGGACCTCTTCACCTTCAGTGAGCGCGTGGGCCAGGGGCTCCCGTTGTGGCTGCCCAAGGGTACCGCACTGCGCGAGCGGCTGGTGAACTTCATGAAGGCCGCCCAGGAACGCGACGGCTACGAGCAGGTCGTGAGCCCGCACATCGGCAGCAAGCAGCTGTACGAGACCAGCGGCCATTGGGAGAAGTACGGCAAGGACAGCTTCAAGCCGATCAACACCCCGCACGAGGGCGAGGAGTTCCTGCTGAAGCCCATGAACTGCCCGCACCACTGCGAGATCTTCGCCAGCCGGCCGCGGAGCTACAAGGACCTGCCCCTGCGCCTGGCCGAGTTCGGCACGGTGTACCGCTACGAGCAGAGCGGCGAACTGCATGGACTCACCCGCGTGCGCGGTTTCACGCAGGACGACGCCCACCTGTTCTGCCGGCCCGACCAGGTGAAGGAGGAGTTCAAGAAGGTCATCGACCTGGTGCTCAAGGTGTTGAAGGCCCTCGACCTGAACGACTTCGAAGCCCAGATCAGCCTGCGCGACCAGGTGGACCGGAGCAAGTACATCGGCTCCGACGAGAACTGGGAGAAGGCTGAGCAGGCCATCATCGAAGCCGCCGCGGAAAAGGGGCTGAAGACGGTGGTGGAATACGGCGAGGCCGCCTTCTACGGCCCCAAGCTGGACTTCATGGTGCGGGACGCCCTGCGCCGGAAGTGGCAGCTGGGCACCATCCAGGTGGACTACAACCTGCCGGAGCGTTTTGAACTGGAGTACGTCGGGAGCGACAACCAGAAGCACCGTCCGGTCATGATCCACCGGGCACCCTTCGGAAGTCTGGAGCGCTTCGTGGCCGTGATCATCGAGCACCACGGCGGGCGCTTCCCGCTATGGCTCACGCCGGAGCAGGCCATCGTGCTCCCGATCAGCGACAAGTTCGTGGACGATGCCCGCCGGGTGGCGGATTCGCTGAAGAACCACGATATTCGCGCCTCCGTTGACGAACGGAACGAGAAGATCGGCCGCAAGATCCGCGATGCGGAGCTCGCCAAGGTCCCGTTCATGCTCATCATCGGGGAAAAGGAGGCCTCCACGGGGACGGTCTCCGTGCGTGAACACGGCCAGGGCGACCTGGGCGGCATGACGGCCGAGGCCTTCGCCCGGCTGGTGAACGAACGCGCGGAGGCCCAGCTGCAGGGGCTTTGAACGACGTAGAACAGGACCTGAAAGGAACCGAAAACAGCGCATTTGAGAAGGAAACCTTCATTCCCGAGACGACCAGGCGGACGCGGACGTCCTCCCCGCCGCTTCATCAAGGAAGACCCGCACCGGATCAACGACCGGATCCGCGGACTTGATGAGGTGCGTGTGGTGGGCGAGAACGTCGAACAGGGCATCTATTCCGTGGAGGACGCACGGGCCATGGCCGAGGACCTCGGTCTTGACCTCGTGGAGATCAGTCCCTCCGCCGACCCGCCCGTCTGCCGCATCATCGACTACAAGAAGTTCCTCTACGAGCAGAAGAAGAAGCAGAAGGAGCTGAAGGCGAAGCAGCAGACGGTGGAGATGAAGGAGATCCGCTTCGGCCCCAACACGGACGAGCACGATCTGAACTTCAAGCTCAAGCACGCCCGCAAGTTCCTGGAGGAAGGTCACAAGGTGAAGGCCTTCGTGTTCTTCCGCGGCCGTACCATCGTGTTCAAGGAGCGGGGCGAGATCCTGCTGCTCAAGTTCGCCCAGGAACTGGAGGACGTGGGCATCGTGGAGAGCATGCCCAAGCTCGAAGGCAAACGCATGATCATGTTCATCGTGCCCAAGAAGAAGAAATAACCACCCAACGCAGAGAGGCCATGCCCAAGATGAAGACCCTGTCCGGGGCCAAGAAGCGGTTCAAGCTGACCGGCACCGGCAAAGTGAAGCGCAAGCACGCGTATCACAACCACATCCTGACCAAGAAGCACAAGAAGCGCAAGCGCAACCTCGCCAAGTTCACCCTGGTGCACCCGGGCGATGAGAAGAACGTGCTCGCGCTGCTGAAGTAAACGACCCTTCTACCGGGTAAGAGGTAGTGTTCACCAGGGCGTGTCGCCCATCAAGATCCCGCCATTTGGCGGGGCGCGCACGACCGAAAACCAAACGAAATGCCCCGCAGTCAGAACAAAGTGGCCAGCAAGGCCCGCCGCAAGAAGATCCTGAAGCTCGCCAAAGGCAGCTTCGGACGCCGGAAGAACGTGTTCACCGTCGCCAAGAACAGCGTGGAGAAAGGCCTCTCCCACGCCTACATCGGCCGCCGGTTGAAGAAGCGTGACTTCCGCTCCCTCTGGATCCAGCGGATCAACGCCGCGGCCCGCGAGCACGGCATGAGCTACAGCGTGCTCATGGACCGGCTGAAGAAGGCCAACATCGACCTGGACCGCAAGGCCCTGGCCGAGATCGCCTACTCCGACGCCGACGGCTTCAAGGCCATCGTGGAGAAGGTCAAGTGACCCGCACCCACCACCGAACGAACGAAAGGGCCCGGCGGGCCCTTTCTTCATGGACCGTACCTTTCCATCCATGACCCTTCTGCGCATCCTGGCGCTCGGCTTGCTCACCGTGATCTGCGGTGCCGGCATCTACGGGATCATCTATGCGCCCCGCTTCTTCAAGGTGGCGGCCATCCTGATGCTCGTACTGGCCGTGTACCTCACCTACCTGCTCATCAGGCAGTGGCTCGGGGGCCGGCGCAGGCCCGGTGATGACATCCCCGAGGCCGAGGTGATCGAGGAGGACGAACGACCCTCATGAACATGAAGAACAACATCCCTGCCCTGAGCGCCCTGATCACCATCGTGGTGGTGTTCGTGGTGCTGCTCGCCAACTCCTTTCAGAGCGTGGACCCCGGTCATGAAGGCGTCCTCTACCGACCCTTCGGCGGCGGCATCGATACGGCCATGGCCTACAAGGAGGGCGTCCACTTCATCATGCCCTGGGACGATGTGATCGAGTACGACATGCGCAAGCAGACCCAGGAGTTGGACCTTTCGGTCCTGGACAGCAAAGGGCTCACGGTGAGCATCTCCATGAGCGTGATCTTCCGCGTGATGAGCAACCGCTCTCCCCTGCTGCACAACGAGATCGGGCCGAATTACGCCGAACGGATCATCAAACCCCAGGCGCTGGCAATCGTGCGGGACATCGTGGGCGGGTTCAGGGCCGAGGACCTGTACAGTGTGAAGCGGAACGAACTGCAGCAGATGGCCGAGGACCTGCTCAGCAGCGAGCTCACCCGCTACCACCTGGTCACGGACGCCCTGTTGATCAAGGACGTGGACCTGCCCGACCAGATCGAGAAGGCCATCATCGCCAAGGAGGAACAGGAACAGCGCAACCTGCTGGCCGAGAAGAAGAAGACCGAGGCCTACGAACTGGCGCTGGCCAAGGTGCAGACCGCCAAGGGCGACTCGGCCAAGCGGATCATCAACGAACAGGCCGAGGCCGAGGCCATCCGGATCAAGCAGCAGCAGCTGGCTCGTGCCCCGCAGTACATCGAGTACCTGCGTGCCCAGGCGGTGCTGGAAACGGCTCGCAAGTGGAACGGGGAGTACGGATCGGGCAACGTGTTCGGGGATGCGCCCGTGTTGCTCAAGAATATGAAGTGATCGACGATCTTTGCGCCCTCCCGGGGCAGTAGCTCAGCTGGCTAGAGCGTCGCGTTCGCAATGCGAAGGTCGGGAGTTCGAATCTCCTCTGCTCCACGAACGACCCCTGCTCCGGTGGGGGTCTTCGCATTTCAAGGGGCACCCACGCGGACGCCCTGGTCCGACAGGCGCTGAAGCCCCAGCGCAGCCAGCTCGAAGTCCGGCTTCAGGTCCAGCGCCTCCCGATAGTCGGCCGCCGCGCTGTCCAGCCGGCCGAGCCGTTCGTTGGCCACGCCCCGGTTGAACACCGCCTGGTGGTAGCCCGGCAGCAGCCGGTAGGCCTTGTCGAAGTCCGCGTGGGCCTGCTCCAGGTCGTTCAGGTGCTCGAGCCGGACCCAGCCGGCATTATACCAGGCCGTGGCGTTTCGTGGATCGATCTCCCGGATCCGGTCGTAGCAGGCGAGCGCCAGGCTGTCCTGACCATGCTCCTGGGCGAACATGCCCTTGTTGTAGAGGGCCTCCACGCTGCGCGGCCGCAGCTCGAGGGCCGTGTTGTAGTACTGCAGGGCCAGGTCATCATCGATGGCCGCGTGGAGCAGCCCCAGTTGAATGAAGGCATCGTAGAAGGAAGGGTCCTGTTCCACGGCCGTGCGGATGCTGCTGATCGCCCGTGTGGTATCGCCCGTCTCCTTGTAGATCCAGCCTTTGAGGTAGTAGCCTTTGGCGAGGTTGGGGTCCGTGCGCAAGGCCTCGTTCACCGCGTCCATGGCCAGCTGGTACTGGCGGAGCACGAGTTGGATCTCGGCCATCTTGAGGTGTGCCTCGGTGAGCCCGGGGTCCAGTTCGATGGCACGTTCGAACCGCGGAAGGGCCTGGGCCACCTGAAGGGAGAGGTAATAGGCCTCGCCGAGGGCAAGCTGGTATCGGGCATTGGTGCTGTCCAGCGCCAGCGCTCGTCTCAGATCATTGATGGCCTGATCGGTGCTGTCGAATCGCAGGTACAGCCGGGCGCGCTCAGCGAACAGCGCAGGGTCCGAGGGATCCGCCACGATGCGTTGCTCCAGATCGAAGAGGCCGGCCGACAAGCTGTCAAGCTCCCCGCCTCCTTCCTGTGTGGCGGACCGATCGCCACCGCCCGGCATGTTGCAGGAAGCGGCCAGCAGCAGAAGGACGGCAAGGACACTGTTCACCGTGAGCGGGTACCCCATCATGCGAAGGGTCCCACCTGATGGCGGGACCCTCCAAAGGTAACCGGTGGCCTCCTGGCCCTGCCCGCCGAACGAGGGCAGGACTTGTCCTACCGGGCAAAGGCAGGTCCCGGCAGGTGGCGGCCGATACCGGTCAGGCAGTGGCCTGGGGCTCCTGCGGCTGTATGGCGGCCTTGATCCTGGCCTCCAGCTCCTCGCAGAGCTCCGGGTTGTCGTCGAGCAACTGGCGGACCATGTCGCGACCCTGGCCGAGCTTGTTGTCCTCGTAGGAGAACCAGGAACCGCTCTTCTTGATCACACCGAGCTCCACGCCCATGTCGATGATCTCGCCGCTCTTGCTGATGCCTTGGCCATAGAGGATATCGAACTCGGTGCGGCGGAAGGGCGGCGCCACCTTGTTCTTCACGACCTTGATCTTCACGCGGTTGCCCACCACGGTCTCGCCGTCCTTGATCTGGGTGGCGCGGCGGATGTCGATCCGGATGCTGGAGTAGAACTTCAGGGCATTGCCCCCGGTGGTCGTCTCCGGATTGCCGAACATGACGCCGATCTTCTCGCGGAGCTGGTTGATGAAGATGCAGCAGCAGCCCGTCTTGCCGATCGTTCCGGTCAACTTCCGGAGGGCCTTGCTCATCAGGCGGGCCTGCATGCCCACCTGGCTGTCGCCCATTTCTCCCTCGATCTCGGCGCGCGGAGTAAGTGCGGCCACGGAGTCCACCACCAGCAGGTCGATGGCCCCCGAGCGGATCAGGTTGTCGGCGATCTCCAGGGCCTGCTCCCCATTGTCGGGCTGGCTGATCAGGAGGTTCTCCGTGTCCACGCCCAGGTGCTCCGCATAGAAGCGGTCGAAGGCGTGCTCCGCATCGATGATGGCGGCGATGCCGCCCTTCTTCTGCACCTCGGCGATCGCATGGATCGCCAGGGTGGTCTTACCACTGCTCTCCGGGCCATAGATCTCGACGATCCGGCCCTTGGGATATCCGCCCACGCCCAGCGCCAGGTCCAGACCGATCGAACCGGAGGGGATCACCTCCACCTGCTCGATGGCATCGTCGCCGAGCTTCATGATGGCCCCCTTGCCGAAGGTCTTCTCCAGCTTGTCCATCGTGAGCTGAAGGGCCTTCAGCTTCTCCTTGTTCACTTCCACAGCGGCCATGTTATGATGGTTTTTATTGGTTACAGGACGATCGGGCCGTTCAGCCCTCGAGCACCTGCCGTGCGTGCTCCTTGGTCTTCACCTTGTCGATGACGCGAGCGATGCGGCCTCCTTCATCAATGAGGTATGTGGTCCGGAGCACGCCTTCGAACTCGCGGCCCATGAACTTCTTGGGGCCCCAAGCTCCATAGGCCTTGATCACCTGCTTGTCGGGGTCGGCCAACAACCGGAAAGGAAGGTCATACTTGTCGACGAACTTCCGGTGCTTCCCTTCGGGGTCGGGACTAACACCGATGACCTCATAGCCGGACTCTCGCAATTCATCATGCGCATCACGCAGACTACAGGCTTCCGCGGTGCATCCCGGCGTGTCGTCCTTCGGATAGAAGTACAGCACCACCTTTCGTCCTTGGTAGTCCTTCAAGCGCACCGGCTTGCCTTCCTGGTCAACACCGCTCAACTCCGGTGCCTTCGCTCCCACCTCCAACAAGCTCATGCGGGTTCGCTATTGACGATATTGCTGTCAGTTGTTCGACGGACAAATAAGCAAGCGTTCCGGATCCCGCCAAATCTCATGTCGGAAAAAGTTGTCAACAGGTCCGCTGACTACCCTTCCAGTGCTGTCGACGAATAGGCTCTTTCCATCGATGAGCACTTGACAAGGTTCGACCATCACACTTACTTCGCGTCACTCTTCGTTGACGATCGACCTGCGAGCGGGAGGTCCTTGAACAAGGAAACTCCCATGCGGCGAACGAATCACACCCTTTCCGGGCGGCCCCAAGAGAGGCCCCTCATCCCTGGATCCGGCCACCTGCTCGACCCCGAGCTCTGGTGCCTGTTGTGCATCGGCGCCTTGCTGGTGCTTGCCCATTGAATCCTGCCGTCCCACTCTACCAACCATTAGTCATGGAACACATTACCCGACTTCTTAAATGGCCAAGGGAATGGAGCCGCTGGCTTATGCTGCTCCTTCCGCAACTGGTCCTCGGTCAGTTCTCGGACCATGCGCACGACCACGAACTGGACGAGCTGCTCCACCACCACGAGCAGCAGCTCGAATTCGTGGAGAACAACGGTCAGTTCGGTGATCGCGTGCGCTACCGGCTTGATCTTCCCCACGGACAGGCGGTGGCCACGCCGGAGGGCATGGTCATCTCCATGTTCGATCCGGCCAGTGTGGCACAACGCCAGCGTGAAGGCATCCTGATCGAACAGGAGGTCCAGCGTGGCCTGCCTATGCGTGACCTGACCTGGCGGCAGCGCGGACATGCCTGGCTGATGCGCCCGGTGGGTGCTTCTCCGCGTATGCGCGTGGAGGGCCGCCATGCGCATCGGGGAACCTCCAACTTCTTTCTTGGTGACCGACAGGCAATGGACGTGACCAGCTACCAGGAGGTCTGGTACAGGGACGTCTATCCCGGCATCGACCTGCGCTACTACCCGGCGGAGGACGGCTCCTTGGAATATGACCTGCTGTGCAACGCCGGAAGCGACCCGAACGACATCGCCCTGGCCTTTGACGGCATCGAAGGTCTGCGGTTGAACGCCGAGGGGGAGCTCGTCCTCCCCACCCTGCTTGGTGAGGTGAGCTTCCCGGCCCCCTACGTTTATCAGCAGGTCAGAGGCCGTGAGGTGGAGGTCCCCTCCACGTACCGGATCGATGAGGAGGGCCGTCTGCGCTTCACGCTGGGCGACCACGACGCCACCATTCCCTTGGTCATCGACCCCATCGCCCTGCGTTGGGCCACCTGGGTGAACACCGCCTCCACAGGTGACAATCACGGCCACTGCATCTGGGTGGATCCGAACGATGGCGCCATCTACGTGGTGGCACGGGTGGTGGGCACCACCGACCAGATCACCCCGGGAGCCTTCGACGTGACCGCCAACGGGAATCTGGAGATCATCATCGGCAAGTACCTGGAACCCGCCACCATCGGGGGCAGCGGCACCCGCGTCTGGCAGACCTATGTGGGCGGCAACGGTGACGACAACCCTTATGCCATGGAACAGGGCCCGGATGGCAACCTGTACATCACCGGGCAGACCACCAGCACCAACTTCCCCCTGCTCGGCGGACCCGATTTCTCCGGCCCCAGCATCGACCAGCAGGGACAGTCCGGCGTGGACGTCTTCGTGTTGAAGATCAACACCGCCGGCACCTCGATCAAAGCCTCCGTGATCGGCGGTAACGGGACCGACAACAATTTCGATGTACGGCTCGCCGCCAACAACGACGTGTTCGTGTGCGGCAGCACCACCAGCACCAACCTGGCCACGTTGAACCCCGGCACCGGTGCCAGCAATACGAACAACGGTAGCAACGATGTGCTGGTCTTCCGACTTGGGCAGGACCTGTCCTCATTGGTGTGGATGGAGAATTACGGGGGTAGCGGAAGCGATGTGGGCAGCATCATGTTGCACGACCTGGTGTCAGGCGACCTTTTCGTCGGTGGCAACACGAGCAGCAACAACTTCCCCCTGCTGAACGCCCGGCAGAGCTCTCGGGGCGGTTCCTCCGCAGGATTCATCCAGCGCCGTCTGGGAGCGACCGGAGGGGCGTTGTGGTCCTCCTACTTCTCCTCATCCTCCGGGGATGACGCCAATCTGCTTTGCATGGCCTTCAACAACGACCGCACGGAGATCTACTTCGGCGGAGTGACGGAAGGGCTGAACAGTGCGAACATCACCACAGGGGTCTACGATACCGGTCACAACGGGAGCAACGACTTCTATGTGGCCCACATGGACATCGACCAGAACTTCATCGCAGGCACCTATATCGGAGGATCCGGGAACGAGGTGAACATGATGGGCCTGAACACGGACCAGAACGACGATGTGTACGTGTTCGGATATACGGGCAGCGGCAACTTCCCCACTTCGGCCGCTCCCGACGTGCCGCTACAGACCTCGAACAACGGGGGCGACGACAAGGTCTTCCTGAAGCTGGAAAGCGATCTGGCCTCCCTCGAGTTCAGCACCTATTATGGAGGAAGCCAGGACGACTACGACCCCGTGGGTGAACGCGGCATCAAGTTCAGCAACTGCCGCATCTACACGATCGTCACTTCGGAATCCAACAACATCCCACTGACCCAGGGTGCACTGAACACTACCAAGAACAGCAGCAGTTCGATCTATGAACCCGGGCTCGTGGTCTGGGCCAATCCACCCGACCTGCTCGGGAACACGATCACCGGCAACCAGACCGTCTGCGCCGGAGACGTCCCCACCGACATCACCGGCTCTGAGCCCGCCTACGTACTGCCGACCATCGTCCGCAACAACGCGGCGTCCAGTTATCCCTCACTGGGAAGCGCCGCCACGTACCAGTGGCAGATCAGCACCGACAGCCTGACCTGGAACGATATCCCGGGCGCCACGGCCCAGGACCTGCCCGGAGCACTCGTCGGTCCTTTGACGCAGAAGACCTTCATCCGGCGCATCATCGGTGGTGATGCCTGCATCCTGGCAGGTGCGGCCGACCAGGTCGTGACCGTGCGCATCATCGGGGTCACCGCACAAGTGACCAACGTGACCTGCAACGGGGCGAACAATGGCAGCATCACCGCCCAATCCGATGGTCAGCCTCCGTTCTCCTACCAATGGAGTTCGGGACAGACGACCCAGACGATCACCGGTCTGACTCCGGGCAACTACACCGTGACCGTCACGGACGGTAGCGGATGCCAGGCATCAGGAACGTTCCAAGTGAACGAGCCTCCCCTGCTCACCGCATCGGTGAACGTGGTAGACGCCACATGCAACACCAGCAACGGCTCAGCCTCCACCTCCGTCGCGGGCGGAACGCCCCCCTACATCTATCAATGGAGCAACGGCAGCTCGGGCAGCTCGATCTCGGGCGTACCGGGTGGTGCATACAGCGTGACCATCACCGATCAACTGGGGTGTTCCATCACCCTGCCTACCAACATCGGCAACACCGGCCTGCCCGGTGCCGATGCCGGACCCTCCATCGAGATCACTTGCTTAAATGGTCCCGCTGTACAACTGTCCGGCTCATCACCAACGAACGGGGTCAGCTTCGCCTGGACGGCCAGCAACGGAGGGAACATCGTTTCCGGAGCGAACACGGCCACACCTGAAGTGAACGCACCAGGCACCTACACCTTGACGGTGACGAACGACCAATCGGGCTGTACAAGTTCGGACCAGGTCGTCGTCACGGAAGACACTGATCTTCCGGATGCATCGGCCTCGGTATCCGGTATTCTCACCTGTGCGGTCACCTCCGTTCAAGTGAATGGCGCCAGCACCACGGCAGGTGTGTCCTTCTCCTGGACCGGGCCGGGTGGCTTCAACTCCTCCGACCAGAACCCCGTGGTCACCACGGCAGGCACCTACGTGCTGACCGTGACCGGTGCCAACGGATGCACCAGCACCGCCAACGCCCTGGTCGATGAGGACCTGGACCTGCCGGGCGCTTCGGCCTCCGGCGGCACCCTCACCTGCGACGTCACCTCGGTGATGCTCATGGGCGGCGGCAACGGTTCCTACAGCTGGACCGGGCCGGGTGGCTTCACCAGCTCCGACCAGA
>ERZ795048.1473-NODE-1473-length-21023-cov-9.356782_pt1 | contig 21023 bp, 18 predicted proteins | sample MGYA00375132_ERZ795048 | MGnify/ENA primary metagenome ERZ795048 (study PRJEB30177, sample SAMN05720225) | activated sludge metagenome | isolation source: Anaerobic digester | place: Hong Kong | collected 2014-12-17 ... | reverse complement strand
CTGTGGCGACTCCACCACTGACACCGGCAACGGCGAGACCTGTGACGACGGCGCGAACAACGGGCAGCCCACCTACTGCAACGCAACCTGCGATGGGACAACGGCTTCCGTGTGCGGCAACAGCACGGTCGAAACCGGCGAGACATGCGACGACGGTAACACGACAACAGAGACATGCACGTATGGGGAGACATCCTGCACCGTATGCGACGCAACATGCCAGTCTGTGGCTGGTGCTACCAGCTACTGTGGCGACAGCACCACCGATGGCGGGAATGGTGAGACATGCGACGATGGCGCAAACAATGGACAGCCGAATTATTGCAATGACACGTGTGACGGAACCGTCCCGGCCACATGCGGCAACTCTGTGGTCGAATCCGGCGAGGACTGCGACGACGGTAATACCGTGACGGAATCCTGCACTTACGGACAGACCTCATGTACAGTATGCGGCTCATCCTGTCTGTCAGTGGCGGGGGCGACATCCTACTGTGGCGACTCCACCACTGACACCGGCAACGGCGAGACCTGTGACGACGGCGCGGCCAACGGCACCTCATGTTTACCAGCCTACGGATCAAGCTGCGACTACTGCGATGCAACCTGCCAGACAGCAACTGCACAAGGCTCATATTGTGGTGACGGGATACTTGATTCAGGTGATGGCGAGTATTGTGATGATGGTAATACCACGGATGGCGATGGCTGCACATCAAGCTGTGAGATCGCATGGGCAAAGACGTTCGGAGGGACCGGCAACGACCTATCATATTCTGTCCAACAGACAACAGACTCTGGATATATTGTTGTAGGGAGCACAGGTTCTTATGGCGCAGGTAGCAACGACTTCTGGGTGCTGAAACTCGACTCCGATGGAAACCAGGTATGGGCTAATACGTTTGGAGGAGCCGATAACGATTATGCCCGCTCCGCCCAACAGACAACAGATGGTGGCTATGTCGTGGCAGGAGATACATATTCTTTTGGCGCTGGCGGAGGTGACTTCTGGGTGCTGAAACTTGACTCCGCAGGCAATCAAACCTGGGCAAACACTTTTGGAGGGACTGGTTTTGATAGTGCGCAGTCCATCCAGCAAACCGCAGATGGCGGCTACATTGTGGTCGGACAAACAAACTCTTATGGTGCCGGTGCAACTGACTTTTGGGTGCTGAAACTTGATTCCGGCGGTAATCAGGTATGGGCTAATACGTTCGGAGGAGCCAGTTCTGAGAGGGCAGATTCTGTCCAACAGACAACAGACTCTGGATATATTGTTGTAGGGAGCACAGGTTCTTATGGCGCAGGCAGCAGCGACTTCTGGGTACTGAAACTTGATTCCGGCGGTAATCAGGTATGGGCTAATACGTTTGGAGGGACCAATGCTGATACGGCATATTCTGTTCAACAAACAGCAGAAGGTGGCTATATCGTTGCGGGACGAACACTCTCCTATGGTGCCGGTGCAACTGACTTTTGGGTGCTGAAACTTGATTCCGGCGGTAATCAGGTATGGGCTAATACGTTTGGAGGGAGCAATGATGATTATGAAAGCTCCGTCCAGCAGACATCAGATGGCGGTTATATCTTAGCAGGATACACATCTTCGTACGGTGCTGGTGCACTGGACGTCTGGATACTCAAGATAGACTCAGATGGAAACCAGGTATGGGCCAATACATTAGGTGGAACCGGTAATGACTATGCGTTTTCTATCCAGCAGGCAATGGACAGCGGATATATCACGACAGGACATACAGACTCTTTCGGTGCAGGCCTTACCGACTTCTGGGTAGTGAAAACCGATCCTGACGGAAACTGCCCAAGCTGTTACTGAGCTTTGTACCGGTCAGGATGAGGACGCCGGTACGACGTAGTATTAATATAGCGAAAAGTGGGTGATTCCCGCCCTCACCAATACGCAGAATACAAGCCGGTCGGGGCCGAAAACCCCGGCCGGTTTTTGTGTGGGGTGCGCAGGCGCAACGACACCTATATCTCCGTTGCTGATGTGAGAACACCCGGTTTCTAACCGTCGAACCTTGCTCTACTTCCAATCGCTCGGATATAATTGTTGAGCAGTAGAGAATAGCTGTTCTCATAATATCACAGTGATGTAATTGTAACTGCCGAATAATTGTTTCAAGAGCGGAAAGGCTGACCAATGGCTCGTAAGAAGAAGAATTCCGGTAGCGGCTCCGGGGCGAACCTCGGATTCGAGGCGACCTTGTGGGCTGCCGCTGATAAGATGCGCAATAATATGGATGCCGCCGAGTACAAGCATGTCGTTCTCGGCCTGATATTCCTCAAGTACATATCGGATGCTTTCGAGGAGCGCAAAGAGCAACTGGAACTCTGGACCGCCGACCCGTCCAGCGACTGGTTTGTAAAGGAAGAAACCGCCCGGTATCACGTAGTTGAAGACCGTGACGAATACGCAGCGGAAAACATATTCTGGGTGCCGAAGGAGGCCCGCTGGCCGTTCCTTCAGGCCAACGCAAAACAATCCACCATCGGCAAACTCATAGATGACGCCATGGTGGCCATTGAAAAAGAGAACCCAACCCTGAAAGGCGTGCTGCCGAAGGATTACGCCCGGCCCGCCCTCGACAAGCAGCGGCTCGGAGAACTCATTGACCTCATCGGCACCATCGGCCTGGGCGACAAGGAAAACCGCTCCAAAGATATTCTCGGACGGGTGTATGAATACTTCCTGTCACAGTTCGCCGGGGCCGAAGGGAAAAAAGGCGGGCAGTTCTACACGCCCCGCTGCGTGGTCCAGGTACTGGTCGAGATGCTGGCCCCGTACAAGGGCCGCGTTTACGACCCCTGCTGCGGATCAGGCGGTATGTTCGTGCAAAGTGAAAAGTTTGTCACAGCCCACGGCGGGCGCGTCGGCGACATCAGCGTGTACGGCCAGGAATCCAATCCCACAACGTGGCGCCTTGCCCGGATGAACCTTGCCATCCGTGGCATCGAAAACAATCTCGGCCCGGAAAACGCCAACAGCTACCACAACGACCTGCACAAAGACCTGAAGGCCGACTACATACTCGCGAATCCCCCGTTCAATGACAGCGACTGGGGCGGCGACAGGCTCCGCAACGACGCCCGCTGGAAGTACGGCGTCCCCCCGGAAGGAAACGCCAACTACGCCTGGGTGCAGCACTTCATACACCACCTGGCCCCGAACGGCCTGGCCGGGTTCGTGCTCGCCAACGGCAGCATGTCATCCAACCAGTCCGGCGAAGGCGAGATCAGGAAAAACATCATCGAAGCCGACCTCGTGGACTGCATGGTGTCGCTGCCCGGCCAATTATTCTATTCCACTCCCATTCCCGCCTGTCTCTGGTTTATAGCACGCGATAAGAAAAACGGACGATTCCGAGACCGGCGCGGCGAAACTCTGTTCATCGACGCCCGGAAACTCGGCAGCATGATTGATAGGGTCCACAAGGAATTCAAAGATGAAGACACCGCAATGATTGCGAAAACATATCACGCATGGCGCGGCGATGATGGAGCCGGAAAGTATGAAGACGTTCCCGGTTTCTGCATGAGCGCAACGTTGGATGACATCCGTAAACACGGCCACATTCTTACTCCAGGCCGATATGTGGGCGCTGAGGATATTGATAATGGAGACGATGAACCATTCGAGGAGAAGATGAAGCGGCTGACTGGGAAGCTGCATGAACAGTTCGCGGAATCGGGAAAGCTGGAGAAGGCGATAACAAAGAACCTCATGGAGACAGGCTATGGCAAAAAGTAAAGAGCTTATCCCCGCCGAGCGCATCGAACGCTCGATTCTTGTAATCCGTGGTCAGAAGGTAATGCTCGATATGGATCTCGCGGAACTGTACGGCGTCACCACCAAACGCCTGAACGAGCAGGTGAAAAGGAACATCGACAGGTTCCCCGGCGACTTCATGTTTCAACTCACCGATGCGGAGTTCGAAAGTTTGAGGTCGCAGATTGCGACCACAAACCTGACAAAGCGCAGAACGCCGCCATACGCCTTCACCGAGCACGGCGCGGTCATGCTGGCAAGCGTTCTGAACAGCGATATCGCGGTAAACGCCAGTATTCAGGTAGTACGCGCGTTTGTCCGGTTGAGAAGGCTGCTGGAATCCCACGAAGCGCTGGCCCGCAAACTCGACAATCTTGAGAAGAAGTACGACTCCCAGTTCCAGACCGTGTTCGAAGCCATCCGGCAACTCATGATCCCGCCGGAAAAAGACCAGCCCAAGATCGGTTTCAGGAAAGACCGGAAGTGACGGGAAAGATGATTGTGTGCTATTCGAGGAGAAGATGAAGCGGCTGACACAAAGACTAAACAAACAGTTTGCAGAATCAGCAACTCTGGAGGAAGCAATACATAAGAACTTGAAAGTGGACATGAATATTGAATAGTAACTTTAAGCATATAAAACTGGGAACTGTATGCCTCAAGATTGGTAGCGGGGCAACACCCCGTGGTGGAAAAGAAGTGTATCTTGACCATGGTGAGATTGTACTTATCAGAAGCCAGAATGTTTATAATGACGGCTTTAAGAATGAGGGGCTGGCGTATATCACAGAAAAGCACGCTTCACAGTTATCTAATGTGGCAGTAGAAAAAGACGATGTTCTGCTAAACATAACGGGAGATTCCGTTGCCAGATGTTGCCAGGTTAATATCAATACATTGCCCGCACGAGTGAATCAACATGTCGCAATTATCCGACCAGATAGCCACAAACTCGATCCAAGATACTTAAGGTACTTTTTAGTCTCTGCCCCGATGCAGGACTTGATGCTATCCTGGGCCGGTTCAGGTGGGACACGTAATGCTCTGACAAAAGGAATGATCGAATCATTCGAGATACCCTGCCCGGAAGTCTCTATACAAAGATCAATAGCGCACATCCTCGGCACGCTCGACGACAAGATTGAATTAAACCGTGCGATGAACGAGACGCTGGAGGAGATGGCGCGGGCGATCTTCAAGTCGTGGTTCGTGGACTTCGACCCGGTACGCGCCAAAGCCGAAGGCCGCAAACCGTTCGGCATGGACGCCGACACCGCCGCACTTTTCCCCGCCTCATTCCAGGACTCACCCATCGGCAAGATTCCCAAGGACTGGACCCTGGGATGTCTCGGCGATATTGCGAAGAACAAGAAGGTTAGCGTAAAGCCGCATCAGCTTGAGGACTATTCCCATTACATCGGACTGGAGCACATGCCACGCAGATGTATATCATTAGCCGAATGGGGTTTGTCTGAAAGCGTTACAAGCAATAAGTACGCCTTCAATAAGGGCGACCTGTTGTTTGGAAAACTCAGACCCTACTTCCATAAAGTCGGTATTGCTGCAGTAGATGGGGTTTGCTCGACAGATATACTTGTAGTTGTACCCAAGAAGCCAGAATGGTTCGGATATACATTAGAGATCATCACCAGCGATGAGTTCGTTGGATATACAGACATGGCGTCCACGGGAACAAAGATGCCCCGTACTAACTGGACGGATATGTCGAATTACGAAACAGTGTTACCACCGACAGAATTGGCCGAAGCCTTCAGCAAGTTCATAACCCCAATGACAGAAAAGATCATATCGAATATTCACGAATCCCAGACCCTCGCCGCCATCCGCGACGCCCTGTTGCCGAAACTGATGTCCGGCGAAGTTCGTGTTAATAGTCTTGAGACAGTGTCTGGAGATAAACAATGACTATGATCACACGAATCACGGATATTAAAAACCTCGGAATATTCCGTGACTTCAAGTGGCCATCCGATCTTCCCGACTTTGCCCGATACAATCTGTTTTATGGTTGGAACGGAACAGGGAAAACAACCCTCAGCAATCTACTTCGTTCCTTGCAGACTAAACGCAAGCCTGGTAGTGCACAGGTACGCATAGATATTGAAGGGAAAACAATACGCGAAGATGAGTTTGAATCAGAAGATGTTCCTATCCGGGTGTTCAATCGTGAGTTCATAGAAGAGAATGTATTCACGATAAACGGAGAGGTTGCGCCGATCTTCATTATTGGAAAGGAAAACATCGAAAAGCAAAAGCAGGTGGAGCAATTCAAAGTCTGCCTTGATTATTCAAAAAGCAGACACGACAGGTATTCATCTCAATTGCGATCTGATGAGAATGCATTCGAACAGTACTGCACAACACAGGCTTCTTCAATCAAGAGCCAGCTGACGGCAGTAAACTCTGATTACAGGAATTACAATAAGGGCAACTATAAGAGGACCGCAGAGGAATTGCTTGCAACGGGAGACATCGAACAGTTTAAACTTACCGAAGTAGAAAGGGAAAGTCTGCGGAAGCAGCACACCTCTACTGAGAAACCCACTATCTCTAAGATCGTATATGAATTCCCGGATGGGGATAACCTTAATGAGGAAGTCTCGCGAATTCTTAAACTGGTCGTCACCTCTTCAGTGATCGAGACTTTACGAAACGATCCTGACCTGGCAATGTGGATAAAGGAAGGACTTAATAAACATAATAACCGAGACACAACCACATGCCTGTTCTGCGAACAGAAACTACCTGACGAACGCATTGATAAACTCAATGCACACTTCAGCAAAGAATATGATAATCTACTACGTGATACAGATGATAAGATTCGTGAAGTTCAAGTACTGATCTCAAGTATTAATGGAATTAAGCATCCCAATAAAGCAGAGCTATATGATCGCCTTGCGGGTAGTTACGAAACTGAACTAAACAACTTCCTTGAAGAATTAAAACAAGTAAAGAGCGCACTGGAACAGTTTGTACTGGCACTTAACGGAAAGAAGGCTGCCCCCTTCGAGCAACTGGATATAGAACTTTCACCAATAGAATACAATGCCGATGCCCTTGAAAGGGTTAATAATATAATTGGCACTCATAACACTGACAGCGAAGAATTCAGCGAAACTGTGAAGGAAGCAAGAAAGCTGCTTGAGAAAGCAATTGTTGCAGATAGTGTGGATGCCTACAAAGAGAAGAAAGACGCAGTGGAAAACACTCGCAGTAAGTTGGAGCGAATGCAGGTTAGAATTACCGGAATAAAGAATAGAATAGCTGAATTGGAAAGGGACATAGTTCAGCACCGTGAACTCGCAGAAGAACTTAATTCAGACTTACTCTCATATCTGGGACATGGTGAGATTACACTGGAAACAAAAGCCACCGGCTACCAGATAATGAGAAAAGGTGATATTGCAAAGGGACTTAGCGAGGGAGAAAAAACCGCTATTGCCCTATTGTACTTTCTAAAGTCATTGAAAGACAGGGACTTTACATTGAGCAACGGAATTGTCGTTCTCGATGATCCTGTATCAAGCCTCGATTCAAACTGTTTGTTCTGCGCATTCGGCTTCATCAAAGACAGAACCGAAGACGCCGGACAACTGTTAATACTTACTCATAACTTCTCTCTATTCGATCAGGTTCGCAACTGGTTACATAATCTGCGGGGAGAAGACAAGAAGAACAAACAATTCTATATGATAGATTGTGAGACAAAAGATGGTGAACGGTGTTCACACATCCGCGCTCTCGATCCCCTACTGAGACAATACAAGTCCGAATACCACTACCTGTTTAAGCGTGTTCATGAAACAGCCAACAGTACAGAAGATCGTTCACTTGATCCGTACTATATGATGCCCAACGTTGCAAGGAGATTGCTTGAAACATTCCTTGCGTTCCGGTATCCGAACCTGGCGGGGCAACTCTGGAAGATAATGCAACAGGTTGAATATGATACAACAAAGAAAACACGAATATTAAGATTCCTGCACACGCATTCACACAGCAGTGTGGTCGGTGAACATGAGCACGATCCATCTATATTGAGCGAAACTCCAGCAATTCTAAAGGACATGCTGGACTTGATGAAGAGCGAAGACGAAAGACACTTTGATTCCATGGAGAAACTTGTTACTGGGATCAACGCTAAGACAGAATAATGAATGCCTCGAAGTCAGAATATTGTAAGGGGGAATATAATGGCAACTACATCCACGCAGGGTTTTGCTGGACTTAGAAGCAATCTGGAGATAACCGGTCTGCAAAGTGCAACTGTTTCAACGCGCCAGACAAACGTGAGAGACGCGGTTGCGGCACATATGGATGTCGTCGATTCTTTCTTAACAGGCTCATACATGCGCAGCACAATGATTGCGCCATTGAAAGAAGCGGACATAGATATCTTCATCGTGCTGGATGTAAGCTATTACCATAACCTTGCCGGGCCTGCAGCATTACTTGATAAAGTAAAACGAGAGTTGAAGAAAACATACCCCACTACACCCAGGATAAGCAGAAACGGACAGGCAGTAACAATATCATTCACTGACTTCGATGTTGACGTGGTGCCAGGATTCTACAGGACTGGAGGAGGATATCTGATTCCTGATTCAGTTCGTAATACCTGGATACCGACTGATCCTAAACAGCATGTGATAATATGGGCTGCTGAAAACAAAAAGCATAATGGCAACCTAATACCTCTAATAAAGATGTTAAAGCGCTGGAATAAAAAACACAGCGCACTGCTTCAGTCTTTCCACCTTGAGGCACTTATTCTCAACATACTTGATGGTATAACTATTAGCGACTTCCCATCCGGTGTCAGGTACGTGTTTGACAAAGCGAGAATGGCTGTTCAATATCCCATTCCTGATCCAGCAGGATATAACAATAATATCGGGGGTTATATAGATACAGACGAAAAGCTACTGGAGATATGCAATCGACTTGAAAGAGCAACGCTGCAAGCGAGAGAAGCCGAATCTTTAGATGCTTCTGGAAACACAAGAAGAGCGTTTGAGAAGTGGCGCACCATATTCGGAGATTACTTTCCGGCATACGGGTGATAAACACATGAGCGAACTATTGAATACAATACCCAAAATGCAAAACGAACCAAGACAACTTGAGAGATTGGCTGCACAAAAACAGCTGTATTCAATAGCTAAGGTTGTGAAGGCTATTCAGATTATTATTACCGTCCCTGTGACCATCGGTATTGCTATTGCTGTCGCTTTCAAACCGGAGCTTAGTGTTTGGGGTGCGACTTATGGAATAGTAGTTTCCATTCTCAATGCAGCCTATCTGGACACAGCCATGGGAAGTTATAAAAACAAAGCCGCCGATATACAACAGGCATTCGATTGCGACGTACTTCAATTGAGTTGGTCAAAACTTAAGCTTAACAAAACCCCCGAGCCTGAATTGATCTCGGCTGCTGCTAATAAGTATAAGAAAAAGGATCCAGACTTTAATGAATTAAGGAATTGGTATCCTGAAAAAGCAGGTGAAGTACCAATAAGGGTAGCACGGATTATCTGCCAACGTTCCAATGCATGGTATGATGCATCACTCAGAAAAACATATGCGAATTATGTGGGATCGCTGGTGGGTGCGGTTGTAGCAACAATCTTACTGTTAGGAATATACGAAGACAAAGGAATGCAACACATGGTGTTAGCTGTATTCACTCCATTGATGCCAGTTATTCTATGGGGAATAAAAGAATACCGATCAAACCTTAGTGCAATACATAGTGTTAAAAGCATATTCCGTGATGTAGACGCGCTGTTTAAAGACGCTATCGGGAAAAGATATACCGATGAATGCATAGAAAACCGCTCCTCTCACCTGCAAGCAATGCTTTATGATTATCGTCGTAATACACCAGTGATCTTTGACTGGGTTCACAAGCTGCTGAAGAATAAGCAGGAAGCACAGATGATTGCAGGCGCAGAGATACTTGTCGAGAAAACCCTTGAAAGAATGAACGAGGAACGTAATCCGTGAGTTTGAACGAGTCAACAATAGAAAAAGCAACCCTCTCTTGGTTCGAAGAACTTGGATACCAGGTTTTACATGGTCCTGACATCGAGCCGGAGAAGCCAGATGCGGAGCGTTCCGAGTTCACGGATGTTGTGCTGCGCACCCGGTTGAGGGATGCGCTGGCGCGGCTGAATCCGGATGTCCCGGTGGACGCGATAGATGAAGCCGTCAGGAAGATCACGATTCCGGAAACTCCGTCTCTCACAGTAAACAACAGGACATCCCATCGCATGCTTGTGGATGGCGTGACGGTTGAGTACCGGAAGGATGATGGACGTATCACGGGGGAGCAGGTGCGGATTGTGGACTTCGATAATCCGGAGAACAATGACTGGCTTGCGGTCAACCAGTTTACGGTACTCGAAGGCCAGATAACGCGCAGGCCGGATGTGGCGGTATTCGTGAACGGGCTGCCCCTGGCCGTGATTGAACTGAAGAACCCGGCAGACGAGAACGCCACGATCTGGACGGCCTTCAACCAGCTTCAGACGTATAAGCACCAGATATCTTCACTGTTCACATACAACGAGGCGCTTGTGGTGTCCGACGGCCTGCAGGCCAGGGTCGGAACGCTGACAGCCGACAAGGAGTGGTTCATGCCGTGGCGGACAGTGGACGGCGACGATGTGGCCCCGGCGCATGTGCCCCAGCTTGATGTGATGATACATGGAGTATTCGAGAAACGCAGATTCCTGGATATACTCCGCTACTCCATCGTGATAGAAGACGATGGCGGCGGAACTCTGATAAAGAAGATGGCGGGATACCACCAGTTCCACGCGGTTCGCGAGGCGGTGGATGCGACGGTGAAGGCGGCCAGCCCGGAGGGCGACAGGCGGTGTGGCGTGGTGTGGCACACCCAGGGCTCCGGGAAAAGCCTGACAATGGCGTTTTACACCGGCAGGATCATTCAGCACCCGGCAATGGAAAATCCGACCGTTGTTGTATTAACCGACCGGAATGACCTGGACGACCAGTTGTTCGGCACATTCTCGCGATGCAGCGACCTGCTGAGGCAGAAGCCGGTGCAGGCAGCGGACCGCGATGACCTGCGGAAAAAGCTGGCAGTGGCATCGGGCGGCGTGGTGTTCACGACCATCCAGAAGTTCATGCCCGGCGAGAAAGGCGACCAGTACCCGGAACTTTCCGACCGCAGGAATATCGTTGTTATCGCCGACGAGGCCCACAGGAGCCAGTACGACTTCATCGACGGATTCGCCCGGCACATGCGCGACGCGCTGCCGAACGCTTCTTTCATCGGCTTCACAGGCACACCGATTGAACTGAAGGACAAGAATACCCGCGCCGTGTTCGGCGACGACATCAGCATATACGACATACAGAGGGCTGTGGAAGATGGCGCGACAGTGCCGATCTACTACGAAAGCAGGCTGGCCCGTCTTGAACTGGACGAGGCAGAGAAGACGCTGCTGGACGAGGAGTTCGAGGAGGCCACCGAGGGCGAGGAGATCGAGCGCAAAGAGAAGCTGAAAACCAAGTGGGCCGCGCTGGAGGCCATCGTCGGAGCGGAGAAACGGGTGAAGCTGATTGCCGGTGACCTCGTGGAACATTATGAGGGGCGCCTTGAGGCCCTGGACGGCAAAGCCATGGTTGTTTGCATGAGCCGCCGCATCTGCGTGGACTTGTACAACGAGATTATTGCCATCCACCCGGAGTGGCATGACGAGGACGACATGGGCGGCCAGATCAAGATCGTGATGACCGGCTCAGCGTCCGACCCGGTGGTATGGCAGCAGCATATCCGGAACAAGGCGAGGCGGGAAAAGCTGGCCGAGCGATTCAAGAACCCGAAGGACCCGTTGAAAATCGTGCTGGTCAGGGATATGTGGCTGACGGGATTCGACGCCCCATGCCTGCACACCATGTACGTTGATAAGCCCATGCGCGGACACGGGTTGATGCAGGCCATCGCCAGGGTCAACCGGGTGTTCAAGGACAAACCGGGCGGACTCGTGGTGGATTATCTCGGGCTTGCCGACAGCCTGAAACGTGCGCTGGCGACATATACGGAAAGCGGCGGTTCCGGCAAAACGGCCATCGATCAGGCCGAGGCCGTCGCCATCATGATAGAACGGTATGAAGTATGCCTGGATATGTTCCACGGCTTCGACTGGACGGCCTGGACATCCGGGACCCCGGCTGGCCGCCTGGCATTGTTGCCGCCGGCCCAGGAGCACATTCTTGCCCAGGACGATGGGAAAAAACGGCTGTTGAGTGCCGTGACCGAACTGTCACAGGCGTTCGCCCTGGCGGTGCCGCACCAGAAAACGAAAGACATCCGGGACGATGTGTCGTTTTTCCAGGCGGTGCGTTCGGCGCTGGCGAAGTCATCAGGCACGGGAGAGAAAACGCCGGAGGAGATGGAGTTCGCAATCCGGCAGATCATATCGAAGGCCGTGGCGTCGGACGAGGTTGTGGATATATTCGCCGCTGCTGGTCTCAAGAAGCCGGATATATCCATCCTGTCGGATGAGTTCCTGGCGGAAGTACGCGGCATGCCGCACCGGAACCTCGCCGTGGAACTCCTTGAGAAGCTGCTGAAAAACGAAGTTCGGACCCGATCACGGAAGAATCTCGTGCAGGCCCGGTCATTCGCCGAGATGCTGGAGAAAGCCGTCCGCGCCTACCAGAACCGGGCCATCGAGACCGCCCAGGTCATCGAGGAGCTTATCAAGCTGGCGAAGGAGATGAAGGATGCCGACCGCCGCGGGGAGAACCTTGGACTTTCCGAGGATGAGATTGCTTTCTACGACGCCCTGGAAACGAACGACAGTGCTGTACAGGTCCTGGGTGACGATACCCTGAAAACCATAGCGCGTGAACTCGTGGAGACCGTCCGGAGGAATGTCACAATCGACTGGACTGTACGGGAAGCAGTCCGGGCGAAGCTCCGCGTGCTCGTAAAACGGATACTGCGCAAGTACGGCTACCCGCCGGACAAACAGGAAAAAGCCACCGTCACAGTCCTCGAACAGGCCGAACTCCTGTGCCAGGACTGGGTGGCGTAATACCCCTTCCCTCGAAGCAAAGCTATGTCCACTATGTCCTACTAACAGCATAGCGGCACGGACGGCTACACCATCGGTAACGGTCGGAAACAATCGGTTCAATATCGGATAAGGCTGTTTGGATGAGCTAAACTGTGCTACAATGCAAAAAACAACGCATAATGGACGGTGATGCTGGAATGCAGTACATACCAAGAATTGATTACACAACCGCTTCGGAGATCAGCCTGTCGATTGGGGTATCCGAAAAAACCGTTATCCGCTGGATTCGACAGGGGCGCCTGCCTTACTTCAAACCTGGCCGCCAGTATCTTATCCCGCTTGATGCTTACGAACAATTCAAGCGTGAACATTCTTCGCCTTCGGTACAGGAACAGCAGAATGATGGACGGGTCGAGGATGAGGATGGGATTGTTGCGGCTCCTGCTGGAGGCATGCCCCAGAGCGCATGACACAGATATCGCCCTGGTTCCGGCCAGCCAGAACGTCAGGGGCGTAGGAATAGATGTAACAGCCTGTTGGCTGCATGTATTCCTTCGGATTCCAATAGCGTGCTGCAGGCGTGACGCACGTTTCAAGCCTGCAGGGTGGGTGTATTACCCATCTGGAGTAGAAAACGACATCAATGGGATACTGAGTGGACCTGACAGGAAAAGGAACGGGACCTGGGGTATTCTCAGGGCACTGTCACGTCCCGTCTACATTGTCCTCAATCCGAATGGCTCTGTAACTGTCGTGGCATCCTGAGCTTCTTGTAATGGTACGCCCACCCCTGGTTTCCCTTTTCTTGCTTCCAACACCACTTGTATTCGCATATATCCTCAATATCAGCCATCTTGACCTTTGCTTTGGGGACATAATGGATTAGCCGAACTTTGCCTTTGACCCGAACTTTATCGTCATCCGTGAACTCGATTATATTGGTTCCAGGTAGCCTGAGCCGGGCATTGGGTTGGGCATATTCCATATCAGCCCCGTACCTGCCAGCAAGCTCTTCGAGCGCTGTTCCAAGGCGATCATGGTACGTGAGATAGTTCTGAACCAGGAGAAGGACCTGAAAGTCATAGCCTGATTCAATAACTGCGAATGGATAGAATCCATCGTCAATGAGCTCTTGAGTCTTCGAAACGATGATTCCGAACCTTTTGCTTTCTGAATAGGGTTTATCATATGGGGTAGTTGGCAGATTAAACGAGAGCCAAAGACAACGTGAACGTTTGAAGTTGATAACGCTTCCTTTACCCACCCAGGTTTCTGCAGGGGTGAAGAATATCTCGGCATCACTCCTGAACTTGTCTACGAAGGCTTTCAGGGCAACGTCAGGTGGACGATTCCTGTTGATTGGTGGAAGTTGCTTATGAGTCTTGTTCTCTTTATCCCACCATAGTCGCCCCCCGTGCCCAACTGTAACCTTCTGGAACTTGAGGGTGCCCCACAGGGCCAGGGCTTCTCTGTACACCATCACCCCGCGGTAGGGAGAATTACCACCGGCAGTGTTATTGCTGTCTGTCTTGGACTCCGGAACACCTCCAGAATCCACACCTGATACTTCATATACACTCCTTCCCCCGTCTAGTTCATATGGATACTGTCCACTAACGGGCTTGTGTCCACTATTATGTTCTGTGTCCGTTATAGGATACAGTAAACAATAGCCGTAAGAGAATATAGATAGGTCCCCTGAAAACGTTGAGTCATCTTCGCTGAATCTGAGTAGTTTTCGACCCTCTTTGGTTATCTTGACGTACGTCCTTTGCCTGCCCTTATATCTTCCTTTGAATCGTTCCACATATCCCTTTTTCTCTAAACGCCTTATGGGTTGGTCCAAATTCACACCAATAGTATTGAGTTCCTCAGCAAGTGCCTGCAGTCGCATTCCTCTGGACCGTCGAACCAAAGCATCAAGTATGTCTTTCTGAGTCCTACCGGACATGCTCACTCCCAAAGTTACTCAACGTTTTTGGACAACCTATCTGATTACAGTATCATAGAGCAGCACAGCAGTCTATAGTCAGTAGAACAGTCTGGCATGTAGAAGAGGATATAGTACTAATTGATATAGAGAATACATAAAACAGAGCAAACGATATCCAATCCGATAGGCCATCGTACCAGGCGCGAGGATGGCTGATGTCTCTTTGAAGTTTGTGAAAACTTCACATCACCCATCACAGCATAACAGTTGGGCAGGAGAGCCAGGCATGAATGCCACGCAGCCGGGCTGCTGGCAGCATGACAGATGATAGCAGCCAGATTGGAGAGGAGGATAAAGATCGTTGTGAAGAAAGGAGGAAAAGACGAGATACAGTGCAGCAGCACGCGGTTGGCGGTCAATCGGCATCAGGGCTTTCCGCCCGGTGAATGGTGATGAGGTGATAGAAGTTCACAAACTTAGAAAAGGAGAAGCACAGATGAAGCATAAAACGAAACCGGAGTTCAATGTTATTGAGATTGCAATTCAGATTACAGATGGTCACTACGACGTCTCCAAGGACGATTCTTTCTATGGACCGAAGCTGCTTGCACGACTGTGGCATGTGGATTCGTCCCATCCTGATGACCTCAGAGCATATGCTCTTTACAGGGTTCTGTTTCCGGCGGAGCTACTGTACAAGTGGAGAATGAGATCACGTGAGTTGGCTGAGGCAACAGGTGGAAACGTGAACAGTTGGGAGATAGTAGCCTCTCATGTGCAGTCGCTGTTTCTTCAGCATCTGAACAACCAGGAACCAACTCTTAAGATGGCACTTAAGAAAATCAAGAAAGCTAATCCCGGCAAGGAATCATACGAACTGAATGCAGTAATCTCCATGTCGCCACTTGTGCCTGTTGAGACAGAGAGCACTTTCGATGCCGGTATGTTCATCGCTTCGATGCTAGGGCATATTCCGCAGGAACAAGCCGTGAAACTGATCGTTTCCAATAGCAATGAAAGATCGACGGATCAGGTTGAAGTTATGGACTTTATGTTCAACATGAGGTGGTTATAGAAACCAGCCATATCGCAATCATGGATACAATTGTTGTGCACATGAACTTAACGGAAGGAGGTGGACAAGATGACGGACCGAATGGTCGCACTGGAACAGTCCAGAGAGGAGTTCCTGGAACGCTGTCGTGAACTCGGAGCAGAGCACGCTGGCCCCTGGCTTGAGGACTGTGAAGACTACGGGGACCTTACCAAAGTCGCCAGCGGACATCCGATAACGGAGATTCCGGAGTACATCTGGGATGAAGTGACGCGGAAAGAGTTCGTGGAGGACTTCGGCGGCGTCCCAGATCAGGGAGCGTTCCTCGAAGAGTTCAACCAGGAGTTGAACAATCTGCGAGAGCGGGCAAACAGCATTATTGCTGACCTGCAGCAACCATAACATCAACAGTGCACATGGAGTGCACAGAAAGGAAGTAACAAGAATGAGTAATAACAAGACCAGACTGCAACAATCAGCCATGACTTTCAGAGAGCGCATCAGGAAGCTTGGCGCAGATTCCATTGATCGAATTATCGATCTGTGCAAGAACTGTGGAGACTTTGGAGAGCTCACCAAGATCGCTCACGGGTACGATGTATCATCGGACTACTTTGATGAAGTGTGGAACGAATGTCAGACTGAAGCTTTCATTGAGGAGTTCGGTGGAGTCCCTGACTATGAACTTTTCATGCAGGGTTTCAATGCTCGTATTGAAGAAAGAAAGCAAGAACTGCTGGATATGATCGAGGAGTTGCTTTCTGCATAAGAGTCTCCACGAATCTGAAAACTGCCATAGAACTGAAACGAACAGAAGCCAGTCCCGTGTAGTTCAGGGGACCACGGAATGATAGCGCGTGTTTGAATGCGTGCCGTTCCGGTAGGGGCTGGGCGGATTCTTCCGTCCGGCCCCTTTCTGCCTTTATGGGCTTGTGCAAACACAAGCAGAAAGGGGCGTGATACCAGTGGAACAGGGACAGAAGAAAACCGGCACAGACGACAACGTAGCAGCGTTGTACACGCTGGCGATGGGGCTGGAGTTCAGACCGCTCGGTCCGATTCTGCTACGCATACCCATCCTGCCGTAATCATGGGCATCAGGGGGCAGCAACAGCATGGACGTTGCGCAGGAAGAAGTTGACGGTGGTGCAAAACGTCAGACGTGCCTGGGGGGGGAGATGGCGATGAGCCCCTGACATGACGCGAGGACGGCTTACCTGTACAGTGACTGGTGAACTGGCGACATCCCATTGTTACCGACAGGTCCAGAGCCCCCATGTGGAAATCGGCCACGGATGGGGTGCAAGCCTGTGGACACGCCACATTCAGAAACAACGGGCATGTTCATATCTCAGCGCCCATCAGAAGCCACCAGGAGGCTTTCTGCAGCACGAAATGCACCGGGACTGGGTGTGATTGCTTTCATGACTGCTAAAGAAACCTCTGGACTTCACGAAGGGAAGCATGTACCGGCGCTCGGCAGAGGATCGAACCACGGCCATGACTCCCGCCCACCCCATCCACCCCCTCATCCTCTGCAAAGTCCAGCGGACGCGATCCGGATGTGGTATCTTCCCCTTCTCTCACACTCTCAACCCCATCTTTAGCGTCCTGCGGACGCTAATGGCTATTAAGTATTATTAAGGCATAAAGGACTGTACTCAAACGCGTGCATGCGTGCGCACGCGATATATAATGTACGCGCCTCCGCGCGCGCGGGCCTGATGTTTCGTGACAAGTGGAAGTTTTTTCGCCCCACAGTTGACATCGGCTATGCTATGCGCTAACATAGCACTTAGCATCAACACTGAGGTGAGAGCGATGGCCAATGACAGAAGTGAACAACCGGAGACATTCGGGAATTGCATCCGGGAGAAACGAAACGAGAAGCACATGTCCCTTCGTGCATTGGCGGAGAAAGCGGGACTGCCATCCGGCTACCTGTCTCTCATCGAGCGGGAGAAAACAGCACCGCCCTCCGAGGAAAAGATTGTAGCGCTCGCGGATGCCCTGGGACTCGACAGGGACGAAACTCTTGCCCGCGCGGGTCGCGTGGCAAGCGACCTTCAACAGATCATCCGAGCACGGCCCATAATTCTCGGAGAACTGATCCGCAAGACCGAGCGGATGTCGGAGAACAGCCTGGCCATGCTGGCATCGCATCCGCACCGCTGTGTAACGTGTAAGGCGACGTGCTGAACGCCTCCCCACGTGGGAGGCACTGACATATCCGGCACAACGCCGGACCCGATACAAACCGGCTCCGCAACTCCTGAACCCGCAGAGCCGAGAAACCCGGTAAGACGTCCACCGCGCCAACGACCGGCGCTCCTGGGACGTGACGCCAAGCAAGAGGAGCGTCCGTCCCGTGCAGAATTGTAAACCAACAAACTGTAGTCCCCACAGCCCCGCTTCATCCGAGCAGAATAGTGCACAGAATATCGTAGAGAAAATCGACGGCATTGAACGAGCGTTGGCGGCCACATTGGCTGAGGTCCGAGCATTACGGGAAACACCGCCGGCCCTTGCAGTGTCCGCAAAGATGGTGACGGAAATGCTTGGCCTTAATGTGAATAACGGCAACGTTCACCGAGTGAAAAAGTTGCTCAATGAATACAATGTTCCCAAGGTTGTCATCCCCGGCATGTCCACGCGCTATGACGTGAATGATATCCGCGCACTCATCAGCCGCCTGAAAAGGAGGCTGGAAAGATGATGAACATGTCTCAGGTCTGTGCTATCATGTGGGTACCAAAAATCCACATGAAGGGAGGTGAAACTGAATGAACCTAAAATGGTACAAGTCACATGGTAGGTGGAACTGCAAAGTCCCGGTGCCTGGAGACACGCCCAAGTCTTTTGCAAGCGGCATCATGGCCTCTGCCCCCAAGGTTAAATGGCGGTACGAGAAGAAGGATATCCGGGAAGAAGCTTACAGGGTAGTGATGCATCGCGTGAAAGAAGAGGGCCTGACCTTTCCAAGGACTGGTCAACACCTGACTTTCCGTGAATGGAGCGAGGAATATCTGGAAACTGTCAGTCCTCTGAAGAAGTCGCACAAGGACGATGTGAGCCGTTTCAGGGTAATCAATGAGTACTTCGGCGACTACTCCCTGAAAAGCATCTCGGAGTTCGATCTGCTTCGGTTCAGGAAACTTCTTCAAGAGCGAGCGCTACCTTCAGATGCCGGGATGAAGTTCAACAACGGCAGCAAAGAAAAGCGGGCGAACACGACAGTGAACCGGTACATGGAGCATATATCCAGTATCTTCACTTACGCCGAGCTGAGACCACCCCGCGTGAAGAAACTGCCAGGTAAGCGGCGCTCCCGCACGTATGAGTTATGGGAGATAGACGCAATACTCAGTTCCGCAAAGGAAGTGGACGAAGAGTTCCGCCGCCTTGTGATCTTCGCTTTCAACTCAGGCCTGAGACAGGGAAACATCATGGCCCTCCGATGGGATATCATAAATCTCGATATCGGTGAGGTCTATCATCCTGACTCGAAATCCGGCGAACCACTCACGAGCTATCTCAACGAGGAGAGTAAGCGCGTACTACTGGAGCAGAAGGTTTTGTATCCAGACAGAGAGAAAGTATGGCGCTGGAAAGAATTCCCCAGGAAGTACTGGACGCGGACATTGGAGAAAGCAGGAGTCAAGGACTGTTGGTTTCACGACATCCGCCACCACGTTGTTACAGAAGTAGCGAACTCCCACGGCATCCACATCGCCAAGGAAGTCGCCCACCACAAGAGCATCTCCACCACGGAGATATACGTAAACCCCTCGAAGAACCAGGTCAAGGAAGCCATCCGCGGCCTGTCTTCAACTAACCGCAAAGTAGTCCCCTGGTCTACCAAAAGTCTACCGTTTCAGAAACCCGAAACATTCCCAGACAACAAAAAAGCCCGCCGTAGCGAGCTTTCTTAGTATTGCGAGGGTGGGATTCGAACCCACGACCTTCGGGTTATGAGCCCGACGAGCTACCGGACTGCTCCACCTCGCAGGATAAGTATAGCGATTCTCTTATGTGAAGTAAAGAGATTGATTAAATCAGAGTCTTTTCGCGTGTGCCGCGCGGCGCCGGTGCGGTTTTTCCTTTTGTTCTTTCCGGAAATGCAACATCCGTACACGAAGCAATCCGGCATTGTTATGCTGCTTGTCATAAATAAAATGGAACCCGGTGGGAGCGTGGATTGCGGCGATTCATCGCCGCCTGGATTTATTATGCGCCGGTAATAAATTCCCGGCTATGAAAGCGAAAATGAATTTTCGCACTCCAAATTAAATACCTGCCCAACCCCGAAATACTCCCCTGACCGTCCTGGCCCCCCTGGATTCCCGATCTCCGTCGGGAATGACGATAATATTTAGTGATGACAGCGATGCGACATTGGCAGTAATAACTGAAGAACAAGCATTAAGGTATATTTACAAACAGCTACATAAACACGAAGCGAATACATAGAGTAATTCTCATAAAAAAAACAGATTCACAACTCGATCAGAAATCACAAATACAAAGATAGTGTGCCATGCACAAAGCTATTTCCTTTGTGCATGTATTCAAGTTTATTTTTGAGAATCACTATAAAAGGACAAAAAGCAGACCGGCCTGCCGAGCAATAACAGAAAAAGAAACACTAAGGTATGTTCACAAATACAAACCATTCACGAAGAAAACACGTGAAAGGACAAAAAGCAGGCCGGCCTGCCGACTGTCGCCTGTATTTCTGTGTCCTGCGTTCGTCATTCCGGCATGCTGTCAGCCGGAATCCAGATAAGACTTTTCCACTTCAGCGGGCAACATTCCATGTAGATCACCTGTAAAAGTCGAGATTGCCGGGATTTGTCCCGGGATCGTTATCAGGTGATGATGAATAAACATCTGATATGATCAGAGCAGCATAATGGTTCGGCGCCGGCTTTGCGGTAGTCACTGAATACAGTTGTTATTATTCTTTTCCCGGGGAACTCATTTCTGCGCTTTCAGTGTTATTTTCTCAGCGGCTTACATGCGGTGGCGTGATTGCTATAATTAATAGACAATCCTTTCGATTGCAATCGGGGGTGCGCTATGGGCGCGAGACGTGAAAATGTTGTTATGGGCCAGTTCTACCCCGGCACCGCGGGTGAGTGCGCGAAGTTGATCGCCGGCTATGCCGGT
>ERZ795048.1471-NODE-1471-length-21039-cov-9.422798_pt1 | contig 21039 bp, 18 predicted proteins | sample MGYA00375132_ERZ795048 | MGnify/ENA primary metagenome ERZ795048 (study PRJEB30177, sample SAMN05720225) | activated sludge metagenome | isolation source: Anaerobic digester | place: Hong Kong | collected 2014-12-17 ... | reverse complement strand
TCAATAGAACGTATAATATTAAGTACATATGGAGTAGCAGATATAAGACTTATTGATTCTACACCTTTATCTTGAAGATTTAGAAGTATATCTGAAAACTGAGTATCTGATACAGTCAAACCTTTCATATCTTGGCTAATCTCTTTATTTTGACAAAAACAGCATTTTAGGGTACAACCACTAAAAAAAATAGCTCCTGTACCATTTTTACCACTTACTACAGGTTCCTCATAAAAAAAAGTAGAGGCCTTTGCTAACATAATATTATCAGGTGCTCTACAGTAACCTTTTTGAGATGCTCTATCTATATTACAATTTCTTGGACACAAATTACAATTTTTAAGCATATAAAAACCCGGTGTTTGTTCCGGTATTAACAATATACATTATTTTACTTATACAAAGCTTTAATTAATTTACTTCTGTCTCTTGCTCCTTTGTTTCTATGAACAATTCCATTTGATACAGCCTGATCTACTGCTTTAACAGCTTTTAATATGGCTTCATTATCCTTTTCTTCATTTTCGATTACAGTATTAGCTCTTTTCATTGTCTTTCTCAATGATGATCTTTTTGAAGAATTTTGTAGTTTCTTTTTAGAAGAGACACGAACTCTTTTTAATGCTGATTTTGAATTAGCCAAAATATTTACCTCCACTAGAAATTCACTCATAATATTAACACTAATACAGAAAATAATCAATTTATATAGACTACACTAATAACTATGGTAAAATATATTTATGAAAAAACGAATGGATGAATTAGTAGAGTTATTAAATTATCATACAAAAAAATATCATGAAGAAGATTCTCCCGAAATATCCGATTTTGACTATGATATGATGCTTAATGAGTTGATAAAATTAGAAGAAAAATACCCTGAGTATGTTTCGATAAATTCACCGACTAAAAGAATAGGAGGTCAACCTCTGAAATCATTTGATAAAGTTGAACACATAGTACCTATGGAAAGTTTGTCAAATGCATTTTCATATGATGATTTATATGCTTTTAATCAGAGAATTTTAAAAGAAGGTATTGAACCTGAATATGTTTTAGAAAAGAAAATAGACGGGTTGTCAGTATCTTTGGAATATGAGAATAATATATTCGTAAGAGGTTCAACAAGAGGAGATGGTGTATTTGGAGAAAATATAACAAATAATCTAAAAACAATACCATCTATACCATTAAGGCTTTCACATAATGAAATTATTCCATATATAGAAGTACGTGGGGAAGTATATATGGATAAGGATGCGTTCAAAAAGATAAATGAAAAAGCAGTTGAGACAGGTGATAAGGAATTTGCTAATCCAAGAAATGCAGCAGCAGGGTCTCTTAGACAATTAGATCCTTCAATAACAGCCAAGAGAAAACTTAAAATATTTATTTTTAATATACAAGCAATTCAAGGAACTATTTTTAAAACACATTCTGAAGCACTTACTTTTTTGCGAAAAATAGGTTTTGAAACAAATGAAATAATAGTTATATCTAAAAATCTTGAGGAGATTATAAAAGGTATAGAAAAAATTCAAATTGAAAGGCATACATATAAACACGATATTGATGGTGCTGTTATAAAATTAAATAATCTTGAGGATAGAAAGGTACTTGGATCAACAGCAAAAGCACCACGTTGGGCAATAGCATACAAATATCCTCCTGAACAGAAAGAAACATTAGTTAAAGATATATTTGTACAAGTTGGACGCACCGGAGTATTAACTCCTAATGCAATTTTTGATCCTGTGGTTGTATCTGGTAGCAGAATAAGTAAAGCAACATTACACAACCTTGATTTTATAAGGGAAAATGATATAAGGATTAATGATAGGGTAATAATACAAAAAGCTGGTGATGTAATACCTGAGGTAGTTAAGGTATTGAAAGAAAAAAGAACCGGAAATGAAATTATTTTTAACATGCCAGAAAAATGTCCGTTATGTAATTCTAAAGTAGTAAAAATGGAAGATAAATCAGCATATAAATGCATAGGTATAAATTGCATTGGGCAAATATCTAGAAAACTTGAACATTTCTGCTCAAAAGATGCTATGGATATTGAAGGACTGAGTACAGGTATTATTGATAAATTTATGAATGAAGGATTCATAAGAACTATAGATGATATTTACAATTTACATTCAAACAGGAAAGAATTAATTAAAATTAGTGGGTTTGGAACTAAAAGTATTGATAAGTTGCTAAACGCAATTGAAAAATCTAAAAATAATAATATAGACAGACTAATATTTGGTCTTGGTATTGAACATATAGGAAAAAAAGCTTCATCATTAATAGCAGATAAATTCAAAGATATAAATTCCGTTATGACTGCAGACGAATTATCTTTTACTGAAATTGATACTATCGGTTTTATAATGGCAAAAAGCATAGTTCAATATTTCAGAAATCCTGAAGCGGTCATACTTATTAATAATTTAAAAGAAAAAGGTATTAATATGAACTCTCTTAATTATGGCAAATCAGGTAATAGCAGGTTAAAAGGTATTACATTTGTTATAACCGGTTCATTTGAAGATTATTCAAGAGAGGACTTAAAATCTCTAATTACTAGTTTTGGAGCTAATGTAACTGATAGTGTTTCAAAAAAAACAAATTATGTTATAGTTGGCGAAAATCCTGGAAGTAAAATTGATAAAGCAGATAAACTAGGTATAAAAACTTTAAATATTGAAGAATTAAAAAAAACATTCTTGTAAACAATTTATTCAAGGATATAATATAGTGTAGGTTTTAACGAAAGGAAGTATTGAAAATGAAAAAAAGAACATCTAAAACTATAATATGCATAGTACTTGCTATTATTGCGATGATATCTTTAGCAGGATGTAATAAGATTTATGAAACAAATCCTCCAGAAGACCCGATTACAGCAAAAATTGTCGCAATGAAGGGTCCTACAGGTATAGGAATGGTAAGGGTAATGAATGAAATAGTATCTTTATCTGATTATGTAAATACTGATTTTGAAATTATGACATCAACAGATACTGTTGTAGCTGGATTACTTGATAAAAGCATAACAATTGCTGCAGTACCAACTAATCTCGCTTCTGTTTTATACAACAGAACAGAAGGAGAGATTCAGATACTTGCAGTACATACATTAGGAGTTTTACATATCCTTGATAAAACAGGAACAATCAACTCAATAGAGGACTTAAAGGGTAAAACAATTACAGCAAGCGGACAAGGTTCTTTACCACAATATGTTTTAGAATTTATTCTTAATGAAAATGGAATAGTGCCTCAAACTGATGTTGAGATAATCTACAAAGCAGAACACAGTGAAGTAGCTACTCTATTGTTATCTGGAGAAGTTGATATAGTCATGCTTCCTGAGCCGTTTGTTTCAACAGTAATGAATAAAGATGAAAGCATAATACATGCAATTGATCTTAATGAAGAATGGACTGAAAAAGCTCCTGATATTACTCTATCCATGGGATGCTTGGTAGCACAAAAAACATTTATTGAAGAATACAAAGAAGAGGTAAATACATTCCTGGATTTATATAAAGAATCAATAGAATGGGTACTAGAGAAACCATACGAGGCTTCAGAACTTATAGTTACATCAGGAATACTTGATAATGAAACTGTTGCAGAAAAAGCTATACCAAATTGTAATATAGTATACATAGATGCTGCTGACGCAAAAGACAGTCTTGATGCATTTTTTGAATTTCTTTTTGAAAACAATCCATCAAGCGTTGGTGGAAAACTTCCTGACCAATCAATATACTACATAAAATAGGAGAGAAATAAATGACAGAATGTAATCATAATTGTGAAAGTTGTTCTCAGGATAACTGTGAAAGCAGAATTGATAAAGAAAAAGCAAATGATTTTTCACAAATAAAAAATGTGGTTGCTGTAGTTAGCGGAAAAGGCGGAGTAGGTAAAAGTATGGTTACAAGTCTTTTAGCTGTTGAGCTAACAAGGCTTGGATATAAAGTAGGAATACTTGATGCAGATATAACAGGACCCTCAATACCTAAGTCGTTTAATATAAATGATAAAGTAATGGGTAACGAATCAGGTATTTTTCCAGCAAAATCCTCTTTAGGAACTAAAATAATTAGTATTAATCTTTTACTTGAAAACAATACTGATCCGGTTTTATGGAGAGGACCTATTATATCGGGTGTATTAAAGCAATTTTTTACTGATGTAATATGGGGAGAATTGGACTATCTACTGATTGATATGCCTCCGGGAACAGCAGATACTGCATTAACAATCTTTCAATCATTACCAGTAGATTATGCTTTAATAGTCACATCACCACAGGATTTGGTTTCCATGATAGTTGAAAAAGCTATTAAGATGGCTGACATGATGAATATTTCGGTTTTAGGAGCAGTTCAAAATTTCAGTTATGTAATATGTGATAAATGTGGAAATAAAATTGAACTATTTGGAAATGAAAGTGGAAATAATTTAAGTATACCTATTTTAGACAGAATACCTTTTGATAAAAAATTAAGTTCTGCAATTGACAGAGGTATGATAGAATTAACTGACAATTCATATTTGTCGAACACTATAAATGAATTAATTAATAAACAAATATAATCATTTAACTGTTCACTAATTAGATAATCAAAAGAGTAATTTAAATTTACAAATAAAAACGGGTTTAATCCCGTTTTATTTTAATAAATATTCAATTCTATTTTTAGCAAAATTTCTTTATAGCTTCTGCCAAAGGCAAGACATTATCAGTATGAGCAACCAATGAAATTGGTTTGCTAAGATCCAGACTGAAGATACCCATTATTGACTTTGCATCAACAACATATCTTCCTGAAATCAAATCTATATCATAATTAAATGCTGAAACAATATCTGCAAATTCTTTAACATCACTTATTGAAAGAAATTTTATATCAATTGTATGTTTCATTTATATAATCCTCCTTTTGTTAATATAGCATATTAAATATAAAACTTCAATAATGATTATGGTATAATGTTTTTGAGGTAATTGTATTATGGTAAAATTAAAAAATAGAGAGATAAGTGTTGAGATAAATCCTATTGGAGCAGAAATAGTATCAATCAAAAAAAATGGATATGAATACTTGTGGCAAAAGAATCCAAATATATGGAATGGACAGGCTCCCAATTTATTTCCTATTATTGGCAGACTTAAAGATGAAGAATACGAACATGAGGGAAGAATGTATAATATTAAAATACATGGATTTGTAAAACATTCAATGTTTGATATTACTGAAAATACTGAAAATTATGTTTCTTTTATGCTTTCAGCAAACACCGAAACATATTCTTCATATCCTTTTGATTTTGATTTAATTATTACATATGAGTTAATGAATGAATCAATTAAAAAACAGTATATTATCATAAACAAAGGTTATAAACCTATGTATTTTGAAGTTGGAGGACATGAGGGTTTTAATTTAACTTTTTCTGAAAATAAAGTAATGGATGATTACTACATTGAATTTTTTGATAATGATATTTACTCTTATACAACAGATAAAGATATAATGCTTAATAAAGATTTAAAAAAAATAATTTTGAATAATAAAAAACTTTACCTGAATCCTCAAATATTCACTAATGACGCATTAATATTAGATTGTTCAAAACTTAACACAAGATCGGTAACTTTGAAATGTGATGGTTCTGATAGAAGTATAACTGTAAATTTTGATGATTTTGATTATCTTGGAATATGGTCAAGACCTACTTATTCAAACTATGTGTGTATAGAACCATGGTCAAGTCTTCCTGACTGTAATTATATTGACAAAAAAATTGAAAACAAAATTGGTGTGAAATCATTAAGTCCTAATAAAACAGATATATTGTCATACATAATAGAGGTAAGATGAAAATTGATAATCTAGTAGAAAAAATTAAAAATTCAAAATCAATTGTTTTCTTTACCGGAGCAGGAGTGTCAACAGAAAGCGGTATACCTGATTTTAGAAGTAGTAAAGGATTATATAAAGAAAGATACCAAGGTTATAGTCCTGAGCATATTTTAAGCCATAATTTTTTTTATGAGCATACAGATATCTTTTATAAATTTTATTTTGATAATATAGTTCATATAGATGCAAAACCAAATAAATTCCATAAAAATATTACTAAGCTTGAAAAAATGGGTTACGATGTTGCTGTAATAACCCAGAATATTGATAATCTTCACAATGAAGCAGAAAATACTAACGTTTATGAGCTACATGGTAGCATAAACAGAAATTATTGTACATCTTGTAAAAAATTTTTTAATTTAGACTACATGATAAAAAATACTAACAACATAGTTAAATGTGATTATTGTAACAGTCTTGTAAAACCAGATGTCGTACTATATGAGGAACAGCTTGATGAATCAGTTATCGAAAATTCAATATCTAAAATTTTAAAAACTGATGTAATGATAGTCGCAGGGACAAGCTTATCTGTATATCCTGCTGCATCATTCATTGATTTTTATAAAAAAGATTGTTTATGTATTATAAATAAAACAACTACATTACATGATGATAGAGCTGATTATATTTTCTATGACTCCTGCTCTGTAATTTTAGAAAAATTAGTTAACAAGTTGGAAAATCAGCCATGAACGAATTAACAAGTGTTAAAGGTATAGGGCCTAAAGCAAATGAAAAATTAAATAGTTTAGGAATTTCTTCGATAAAAGATTTACTTGAGTATTATCCAAGATCATATATAGATAGATCTACAATCTCAAATGTTTCTAATGCTAATGAATCAGAATATATCGCATTAAAAGGTATTATTACGAATATTATTTCAAAAAAGTTACCATATGGTAGAAAATTACACATCACAACAGCTTTTTTTAGAGACAAAACGGGACAAATAGAATTAACTTGGTTTAATCAACCTTATCTGAAAAATATTCTGAAAGAAGATAAAACTATTTTAATTTATGGAAAAATTGAAAAGAAGGGATTTTTCTTAAAAATGAACAACCCAGATTTTTCTTTTAATGAATCTGATTTTTTTACTATTCAGCCTATTTATCCCAAAAATAGATACACAACACAATATGATATAAGAAAATCAGTAAAATCTGCATTTCAATATATTGATAATTTAATAGTAGACGAATTTTCAATTGATTTACGAAAGAAATACAGCTTATGTGAGAAAAAATACGCAATAAAAAATATTCATTTTCCAAATTCATCTGAAGATTTTCAATTAGCGAGAAGAAGATTGGTTTTTGAAGAATTTTTCATTATGCAGTTAGCATTATTTTCATTAAAACAAAATATTAAAAATGAAAAGACAAAAATTCCTTTTTTGAAATATAAAGCTGCAGATGAATTTGTTTCAAAACTTCCTTTCTCCCTTACAAATTCTCAAAAGCAGGCAATAACAGAATTAAAAAATGATTTATTAAGCGGATATCCAATGAACAGGCTTTTACAGGGTGATGTTGGAAGCGGTAAAACTGTTGTTGCATTTTATTGTGTAATGTCGGCCTTTTCCAACAGCTATCAGAGCGCTTATATGGCACCTACAGAAATACTTGCAATGCAGCATTATCAAACAGCACAAAGCTTGCTGCAAGGTTTAGGGATAAGGACATATCTTTTAACTGGAAGCATGAAAAAAGCAGAGAAAGAAGAAACTCTAAATAAAATAGTAAATGGAGAAGCGGATTTTGTAATTGGTACTCATGCTTTGATACAGGACGATGTTGTTTTTAAAAATTTGGGTTTATGTATAACAGACGAACAACATCGATTTGGAGTTGCTCAAAGATCTATTTTATCAAGTAAAGGTGATAAGCCTCATTTATTAGTTATGTCTGCAACTCCAATACCAAGGACACTTGCACTTATTATATATGGCGATCTTGATGTAACATCAATTACTGAACTACCAAAGAACAGAAAGAAGGTGCTTACATATTCAGTTGATGAAACATATAGAAAACGAATAAATGACTTCATACTAAAGATTGTTTCGCTTGGAGAGCAAGTTTTCGTAGTGTGTCCGGCAATATATGAAAATAATGACATTGATATTACAAATGTAACAGAAAAACATAAAAAATTATTGGAGGATCTTCCAGGAATATCAATAGGAATGCTTCATGGGGAAATGAATAACCAGCAAAAGAATGAAGTTATTAACAAATATTTAAATAATGATATAAAAGTACTTGTAACTACAAGTATTATTGAAGTCGGTATTGATATTCCTAATGCAACATTGATAATTGTTGAAGATGCTCAGCAATTTGGCTTATCTCAGCTTCATCAACTAAGAGGAAGAGTAGGTAGATCTGATAAACAATCTTATTGTGTTCTTTTTAATCAGTCAGAAAGTGATATTTCAAAAAAAAGAATGAATGCAATGGTAAATTCGAATGATGGTTTCTATATTTCTCAACAGGATCTTTTGCTAAGAGGACCTGGAGATTTCTTTGGACTGAAACAACATGGACTTCCAGATTTCAAAATTGCTAATATATATGAGGATATGGATTTACTTAAATTATCGCAAAAAGCTGTGAAAGATGAATTGGGAAAAATTTATTTATATGAAAGATTAATTAAAGATAGTATTAATAATCTTTCAAAAACAGGATTATAGGAGATAAATTATGATTATAAAAAATTGTAGAATTTTTAACGGTTTAAAATTTTTAGAAGGATTAAATGATATCTTAATTAAAAATAATAAAATTATTGGAATTGGTAAGAATATAAAAAACATTGAAGACGAAGAAATAGTAAATATTGATGGAAATTTCGCTGTACCAGGGTATATTGATATACATACTCATGGAATAAATGGTATAGATTTTTCAACTTCATACAATTACAACACAGATGACCTGTTTAATTTCTATGTTTCAAAAGGAACAACATCCGTTTATTTAACAACTGTTACAATGAGTTTAGAAGATATTATTAAATTATTAAAACGTTTCAGCATTGTTAATCATGCTGTTTTCAGAGGAGTACATCTTGAAGGACCATATTTGAACATAAGTAAACTTGGTGCTCATAAAAAAGAGTTTGTTATAGAACCATCAGTTAGTTCATATAAACAAGTAGTAGGGAAATATCATGATATTGTAAAACGAGTCACAATAGCATGTGAACTTGATAAAAATTATTTATTAGCAAAATATCTTATTAAAAATGGGGTTGTTGTATCCTTTGGCCACACTATCTGTAATGCAGAAGATTCATACAAGGCCTTTGAAAATGGATATAGATTATCAACTCATCATTTTAATGCTATGCCATTGATGCATCACAGGGATGTATCTATTACTGGAACATCACTTTTAAATGACAATGTAAAATGTGAGTATATACCTGATTTTTATCATGTTAGTAAAGAGATGTTAAATATATTATTTAAATGCAAACCTGAAGACAATCTAATTATGGTAACTGACTCAATATCTGCAACATGCCTAGAAGATGGACAATATTCTCTTGGGGGATTATCTGTAAGTGTTCATAATGGGTTAGTAACTGATAAATCAGGTACTATTGCCGGCAGTAGCATTACAATGGCAGAAGGTGTGTTCAGAATGATTAATAATGGTTTTAATAAAAGTTCAGTATTAAAAAGTGCAACTTCAAATCCTGCAAATGTTATGAGTCTTAAAAATAAGGGTTTTTTAAAAGAAGGTTATGATGCAGACATTAATATTTTGGAGAAAAACTTTAAATATAACTATACCATATTTCAAGGCAAACTTTTTAATTATTAAAAATATAGTAAAAATCTATTGAATAATAAATAAATGTTAAAAAATTAACATAAAACCCAATCTTTGTTATTGAAATAACAATGTACTGTGATATAATGGCTAAGGTTAAATACCAAAACTATGTCGGAGGTAAATTTAATGTGTCAGAATTGTAATCTGGACGAAAAAGAAATGAAACTTCAGGAAGTACTAAATAAACACAAAGATTCAAAAGGTGCTCTGATACCAGTACTTCATGAAGCTCAGGAAATATACGGATATCTTCCTTTATCTGTACAAGAGGTTATTGCAAATGCACTTGGTCTTCCTTTGTCTGAAGTATATGGAGTTGTAACATTTTATACTCAGTTCTCTTTATATCCAAAAGGACAATATAAAATTCAAGTTTGTTTAGGAACAGCTTGCTATGTAAAAGGTTCAAATAATATCCTTGAGGAATTCAAAAAACAATTGGGTATTGAAGTAGGCCAATCAACAGAAGATGGTAAATTTTCACTTGATGCATGCAGATGTGTAGGAGCTTGTGGACTAGCACCTGTTGTGATGATTAATGAAGATGTTTATGGAACATTAGTGCCAGGTGATGTCGCTAATATCCTTAAAAAATATTAAGCGGTTAACGGAGGTAATTAATGAAATCATTAGCTGAATTAAAAGCAATTAAAGAAAAAGACATTAAAGCATACGATTATAAAATATTAATCGGAATGGCTACTTGCGGAATTGCAGCTGGTGCAAATCCAGTAATGTCTGAATTCAAAAAAATTGCTCAAGAAAAGAAATTAGATAATGTTAATATTCAACTTACTGGATGTATCGGTATATGTCGTTTAGAGCCATTAGTAGAAGTATATGACTCAAAAGGAAATAGATTCACATATATACACATGGATTCAAAAAAGGCTGCTGAAGTTATGCAGAGCCATATAATTGAAGGTAAACCTTGTACAGATTACCTTATATGTGATGAACCTAATGGATGCATTAAAAATGTGCTTGAAACAAGATCATTCAAAAAGCAAATAAGAATAGCATTAAGAAATTGCGGTAATATAAATCCTGAGCATATTGATGAATATATTCAAAATGACGGTTATAGCGCACTTGGTAAAGTTTTAACCGAAATGAAACCTCAGGAAGTTATTCAATTATTACTGGATTCAGGTTTAAGAGGAAGAGGCGGAGCAGGTTTCCCGACAGGTTTAAAATGGAAATTTGCTGCTGCTGCTCAAAATGACCAAAAATATGTTTGTTGTAATGCTGATGAGGGAGATCCAGGAGCTTTTATGGATAGGTCAGTTCTTGAAGGAGATCCTCATAGCGTACTTGAAGCAATGGCTATTGCAGGTTATGCAATTGGATCTAATCAAGGATATATTTATGTAAGAGCAGAATATCCAATAGCTGTTAAAAGGCTAAATATAGCTATAAAACAAGCAAAGGAATATGGATTATTGGGCAATAATATATTTGGTACAGGATTTGATTTTGATATAGAAATCAGACTTGGAGCAGGTGCATTTGTATGTGGAGAAGAAACTGCACTAATGACATCGATTGAGGGAAAAAGAGGAGAACCAAGACCTAGACCTCCATTCCCAGCAAATAAAGGTTTATTTGGTAAACCAACAATATTGAATAATGTTGAAACGTTAGCAAATGTACCTGTGATCATTACTAAAGGTCCACAATGGTTTAATAAGATAGGAACAGAAAAAAGTAAAGGAACAAAAGTTTTCGCTGTAGGTGGAAAAATAAATAATACAGGACTTATTGAAATACCAATGGGTATGACTCTTAGAGAAGTAATTTATGATATCGGAGGAGGAATTCCTAATGGTAAGGCTTTTAAAGCAGCCCAAACAGGAGGTCCTTCAGGCGGTTGTATTCCTGCAGAACATCTTGATATTCAAATTGATTATGATAATTTAGTAGCAATTGGTTCAATGATGGGTTCAGGCGGACTTATAGTTATGGATGAAGATAACTGTATGGTTGATATAGCTCAGTTCTTCTTAGGTTTTACTGTGGATGAATCATGTGGAAAATGTCCTCCATGTAGAATAGGTACAAGAAGAATGCTTGAAATGTTGGAAAAGATTACTGATGGAAATGGGGAAGATGGTGATATTGAAAAACTTGAAAGATTAGCTTATTCAATTAAAGAAGCTGCTCTTTGCGGTTTAGGACAAACTGCTCCAAATCCTGTTCTTTCAACATTAAGATACTTCAGAGATGAATATAAGGCTCATATATATGATAAAACATGTCCATCTGGAGTATGTAAACATCTTCTGAACTATTATATAGACTCAGAAAAATGTGTCGGATGTAGTGTGTGTGCAAGAAATTGTCCTGTTAATGCAATATCGGGCGTAATCAAGTCACCATATGTTATAGATAATGATACATGTATTAAATGCGGCGTTTGCTATGAAAAATGCAAGTTCGACGCTATTTATAAGAAATAAGGAGGATAATTTATGAATTTGCTTAATGTTACAATAGACGGCATAAAAGTTCAGGTTCCTGAAGGAACATCGGTTCTAGATGCCGCAAAATTAGCAAATGTTGACATACCGACACTTTGTTATTTAAAAGATATTAATGAAATAGGCGCTTGTAGAATGTGCTTAGTAGATGTTGGAGCAAGAGCTTTACAAACAGCTTGTGTATATCCATGTTCAGAAGGCCTTAATGTAATAACTAATTCACCAAAAATTAGAGATATAAGAAAAGCAACACTTGAGCTAATTCTTTCAAATCATGAAAGAACATGCTTAACATGTATAAGGAATAATAACTGTGAACTTCAAGCGCTTGCAGAAAAGTTAAATGTTAGAGAAATTCCTTATGATGGTGTTTCTAAAGGATTACCAATTGATAATATATCAAAATCAATAGTAAGAGATAATAATAAATGTATATTATGCAGAAGATGCGTGGCAGTTTGTAATAAAATTCAAACAGTTGGAGCTATAAATGTTATGGAAAGAGGCTATGATACAATAATATCAACTGCTGACCATCGTTCAATAGCAGATGTTAACTGTGTAAATTGTGGCCAGTGTATTAATGTCTGTCCTGTAGGAGCACTCTATGAAAAAGATAATACTCAGCTTGTTTGGGATGCAATTAAAGATCCTGATAAACATGTGGTTATTCAAACAGCACCTTCAGTAAGAGCAGGAATCGGTGAAGAATTCGGATATCCGATAGGTACACCTGTAACTGGTAAAATGGTAGCAGCTATAAAGAAACTTGGGTTTGACAGAGTATTTGATACTGACACTGCAGCAGATCTTACTATAATGGAAGAGGGGACAGAATTTCTTAACAGACTTAACAATGGAGGCAAACTTCCACTAATTACATCATGTAGTCCTGGATGGGTTAAATTCTGTGAACATGAATTCCCTGATTTTCTAGATAATTTATCTTCATGCAAATCTCCTCAACAGATGTTTGGAGCATTAATAAAATCATATTATGCTAAGAAGAATAATATTGACCCATCTAAGATTTTTGTTGTTTCAGTAATGCCTTGTACAGCTAAAAAGTATGAAGGTGACAGACAAGAAATGGAAAAGGATGTTGACATTTCTATTACTTCTAGAGAACTTGCTAGAATGATACGTGAAGCAGGTGTTGATTTCAGATCTCTTGAAGATGCTAAATTTGATGATCCTCTTGGGGAAGCAACTGGTGCTGGAGTTATATTTGGTGCAACAGGTGGTGTTATGGAAGCTGCTCTTAGAACAGTTTATTACATACTCGAAGGTAAAAGAATTAACGAACTTGATGTAAAGCCGATTAGAGGTACAGAAGGAATTAAAGAAGCCACAATTAAGATTGCTGGCATTGATGTTAGTGTTTGTGCAGTCAGCGGATTAGGTAATGCAAGAAAAGTTCTTAACATGGTTAAAAATGGTGAGAAGAATTATCATTTTATCGAAATCATGGCATGTCCTGGTGGATGTGTTAACGGTGGAGGACAACCTATAGTTCCAGCAAAAATAAGAAATAAGATTAATGTTGCAGCAGAAAGAGCTAAAGCAATTTATTCTGAAGATCAAAGAGCTACTTATAGAAATTCTGACGAAAATGAATTTGTTAAGAAATTCTATGAAGAATTTGCTGAAGCTCCTGGAAGTCATATAGCACATGAGCTGTTGCATACACATTACATAAAACGAGACAGATTTATTGATAAAAGTAAGTAAAATTAAAACATAAAATTAAAGCGGTAGAAATACCGCTTTTTTTATGTTAATATGTAATTAAAGGCGGTGATAAATATGGTGGTAAATGATTTAATTACTATATTAAAAGGTCGCTGTATTGCATCTGAATCAAAAATCAACAGAGAAATACAATATGTTTTTTGTTGCGACACTTTAAAAGTAGTAGAAGATAAAGCTTCATGTGATTATGCATGGGTTAATTCAAACGTTGATAAAACTGCTATTGACTTGGCTGTAAGAAAAGCTTTGTCATGTATTATCGTACCATATGATATTACAATGGATGAAGATATACTAAGATATGCTGAACAGAATGAAATTCCAATAGTTTCAACTGGTTATAGCAGTTACAAGGTCTGCTCAAAAATATATGAAGCATTTAAGGAAAGAACATAACAGATTGTCTATTCATTAATACAAAAAAACATAATATCATTTAGTAATGAATGATTTAAGATATAGTTTTTCTTGTATTGATTTTTTAAATTATAATGAAAAATACAAATTGTATATTGAAACCAATAGCATTTATGATATTTTTTCAATGTCAAAAAATGAACTTACACAACTATCAGTAAAAACAGGGATATTAACTGATAAATTATTAAAAACTAAAGAATTTAAAATAAAACCTTACAATAAGTATAAAAATGTAGAACTAATAGATATTTATTCAAATAAGTATCCATATTTATTAAAACAAACATTTGGAGCTCCAATAGTTTTATATTGCATTGGTAATATTCCACAAAAGCAGATGATATCAATAGTAGGTTCAAGAAATCCAAGTGAATATGGTAAAAGAAATGCATATATCTTATCAGATAACTTGTCTTTACAAGGTTACTGTATAACTAGTGGTATGGCAAAGGGAATAGATGGCATAGGTCATATGGCAGCAATAAAAAATGAAGTTTCATTAGCAGTTTTAGGAAATGGAATTGATATATGTTACCCTGAATGTAACAGGTTTATCTACAATAATTTATTAAATAATGGATGTATTATAAGTGAATATCCACCTGGAACAAAACCTCAAAAAAGTTTTTTCCCTCAACGTAACAGAATAATTTCAGGTCTTTCTTTTTGTACAATTATAATTGAAGCTTCTGAAAGAAGCGGATCATTGATTACTGCAAATCTAGCTTTATCGCAAAACAGAGAAGTATATTGTTTGCCAAACTTAATTGACTCAGGATACAATGGAACAAACTGCCTAATAAAAGATGGTGCAGGTATTATTACTGACATAGGCCAATTCTGTCAAGAATTAAAAGCTATTGAAATTAGTTGGAAAAACCTTTATGATTGTAAAAGTAGTTTGGGAGGTAATTATGACAAAGAACCTGGTAATAGTGGAATCACCCGCGAAAGCCAACACAATTAAGAAATTTTTAGGCAATGGATATACAATAATGGCCAGTTATGGTCATGTACGCGATTTACCGGAAAAGATTTTCGGTATTGATACGGAAAACAACTATCTACCTAAATATCAGATATTACCCGATAAAAAAGAAGTAGTTGAAAAACTTAAAAAAGCAGTTAAAGACAGTGATAACATCTTATTAGCAACTGACCCTGACAGAGAAGGTGAAGCTATTTCATATCACTTGGCTCATATATTAGATATAGATCCTGAATCTAAATGTCGCATAGTATTTAATGAAATAACAAAGCAAGCTGTTAAGAATGCTATTACATCAGTAAGACCTATTAATCTAGATATGTTCAATGCTCAACAAGCAAGAAGAGTATTAGACAGAATAGTTGGCTATAAGTTAAGCCCTTTACTGTGGAAAAAAATTGTTAAAGGCTTAAGTGCAGGAAGAGTACAATCAGTTGCAGTTGAATTAATATGTGATAAAGAAGCGGAAATAAATGCTTTTATTCCAGAGGAATACTGGAATCTTATACTTAAACTAAGCAAAATTGATGATGATCAAATATTTATTGCCAAATATTATGGTAATGATAAATCAAAAGTAAAAGTTACTAATGAAAAACAAGCTACTGATATATATGAATATGTTAAGAATAATGTTGTATCAGTAAAATCTGTAAAGAAAACTAAAAGAAAAAGATATCCATATGCACCATTTATTACATCAACTTTGCAACAGGATGCTTCAAATAAACTTGGTTTTACTGCATCAAGAACTATGAGAGTCGCTCAATCATTATATGAAGGTGTTGAGGTAAAGGATGTAGGTTCAGTAGGACTTATAACCTACATGAGAACAGATTCAACTAGAATATCACCTGATTTTCAGCTAGCAACAAGAGATTTCATAAAAAAGAATTTTGGTTCTGATTATGTACCAAATAGCATACCAACATACAAAAATTCTAATAACTCCCAAGATGCACATGAAGCTATTAGACCTACTGAATACAATCTCACACCATCAAAAGTGAGTTCAAGCCTAAGCAAAGATCAAGCAGCACTATATACATTAATATACAACAGATATATAGCAAGCCAGATGCCTCCAGCTGAGATGGATAATACATGTGTTGATATTGTATGTGGACCGTATATTTTTAAGTCATGTGGAAATATAATAACTTTCAAAGGATTTTTAACTGTTTATGATGAACAGAAAACTGAAACAAATGATAAAGATCAGGATGAATATGAAAATACTTATCTTCCTAAGTTAACAGCAAAAGAACAGCTTGAAAAGCATGATTTGCAAAAGATTCAGAAGTTTACAAATCCTCCTGCAAGATACACAGAAGCATCATTAGTTAAAGCACTTGAAGAAAAGGGTATAGGCAGACCAAGCACATATGCTCAGATTATTGAAGTTATTATAAAGAGAAATTATGTAAAAAGAGAGAAGAGATCATTGATACCTACATATTTAGGAATTAATGTAAATGATTTTTTGGTGGAAAATTTTACATCTTTACTTGATTATGGTTTTACTGCTGATATGGAAAACAAACTAGATGAAATAGAATCTGGTAAAGTGGATTGGGTATCTCTTATAGATAATTTTTATATTGATTTTATAAACCAAATTAATGATGTAGACAAGAATACTCAAAAAATATCCATATCACTGAATCGTCAGTGTAAATTATGTGGGAAAGATATGGTATTAAAATATAGTAAATTTGGATTTTTTGCTGGTTGTTCAGGATATCCTGAGTGCAAGTATACTGAAGGAGTAGATGACAACACATCTGGTGTAACATGCCCTAAATGCAAAGGTAATGTTATTCATAAAAAAACTAAAAAAGGAAAACCTTTTCTTTCATGTGAAAATTATCCAGATTGTGATTTTTCATCATGGGGAACAATTGTTAAAAATAGAAATTGCCCAAAATGTGATAATTTTTTAGTAAAACTATATGAGGAAAAAAAGCCTGTTATACGCTGTTCAAAGCCAGAGTGCGATTATCTCGAAAAAGATATAAAAAGTTATGGAAAGGGTAGCAAAAAAAATAAAGATTAATGATAGTAATATTTGTATTAATGTTGTAGGTGCCGGTTTAGCCGGATGCGAAGCAGCAAACTATATCGCTAATAAAGGATATATTGTTAATCTTTTTGAAATGAAACCTCAAGAATTTACTAGAGCTCATAAATCGTCAGACTATTGTGAACTTATATGCAGTAACTCATTTAAGAATAAATCCATTACATCAGCAACAGGTTTACTTAAGCAAGAATTAATTCGTATAGGTTCACTAATATTGAAATGCGCATATGATAATGAACTGCCTGCAGGTTCGGCATTAGCTGTTGACAGAGATAATTTTTCGAAACAAGTTACATATTCAATAAAAAGTAATCCAAATATTAATATCGTTACAAAAAGAGTTAATAGTATAGATGAGCTAATTGTCAATGATTCAACCTATACAATTATTTGTTCTGGTCCTCTTACAACTGATAATTTAGCAGATAGTATTATGAGTACAATAGGTGATAATAACTTATATTTTTACGATGCAATAGCTCCAACTTTACAATTTGACGAAATTGATTTTAATTATGCTTATATGGCATCAAGATATTCTAGTGAAGATAAGTCATATATAAATTGCCCTTTAACAAAAGAGGATTACGATAAGTTTTACAATTTTCTAGTATCAGCAGAAACTGTAAAACTTAAGAAGTTTGAAGAACAGAAAGTTTTTGAAGGATGTATGCCTGTTGAGGTTTTAGCAAAAAGAGGTTATGACTCTTTACGGTATGGACCAATGAAACCTGTAGGATTAACAAATCCACACACTAATTCAAAAGATTATGCTGTAATACAGTTAAGACAGGACAACTTAAAAGCTAGTATATATAATATGGTTGGATTTCAGACGAATCTTACATTTCCCATGCAACAGCAATTACTCAAATATATTCCAGCACTAAAGAATTGTAAAATTTTAAGATTTGGTGTGATGCATAGAAATACATATCTTGATTCTCCAAATATACTTAATAAATTTTTTCAGATGAAATCAAATAAAAATGTTTTTTTTGGAGGTCAGATTACAGGAGTTGAAGGATATCTTCCTTCAACAGCTTCTGGTCTTGTAGCTGCAATAAACTGCATAAAAGAAATTAGAGGTAAAAATAAAGTAGATTTTTCCTCATCAACTGTTATTGGTTCTTTACAAAACTACATATCTACTCCACCCATTAAAAAATTTCTTCCAATGAATGCAAACTATGGAATAATGACTCCATTACCTGAGAATATTAGAAATAAAACAAAAAAATATGAAGAGTACTCAAAAAGGTCTTTGGAAGTATTAGAAAAAATTATCTCTGACTATGAAATCTGACTCTTTCAATCATATTATTCCTAGCAAGATTTTCAATTGAATCATCAAGTTTTGATAATTTGAAGTCTTTAATTCTTTGTTTCATAAAAGTACTTATTATCAAGTCTGCTAACCTTGGATTCTTTGGCAAGAGGGGACCATGTCCATATGAACAGAAAACATTTTTATATCTTGCACCTTCAGTATTATCTTCTCCGTTATTTCCATTTCCTTTAGTTATTTGTCCCAGACTGTTTACAGATTTAGATAAATATGTTTTACCGGAATGATTCTCAAATGCTATAACTTCAAAATACCCGTCATCATCTTGACATGTAAACTTGTAATCTCCAATCATTCGTTTCTTTTGACCAATAGTATGAATGTCTAGTGCTCCTACGAATTCAAGATTTTGTCCATCCCATGTCTTATAATATTTCCCCAAAAGCTGATAACCTCCGCAGATTGCTAAAAATGTTTTGTTATCATCAACTGCTTTTTTTATAAGTTCTTTCTTGTTAACAAGAAGATCCTCAAGTAATATTTCCTGCTCAAAGTCCTGACCGCCACCTATAAAGAACATGTCATAATTTTCTGGATAAAGTTTATCTTTTACAGTTACATTTTCAATTATGCAGTTGATATTTCTCCAAAGCAATCTTTTTTGGATGCATAGTACATTTCCATAATCACCATAAAGATTCAATATATCAGGATAAAGATGACATATTCTAATAGTATCACTCATTCGTAAAATTCCTTTAGTCCGTATTTTTTTACTAACATATTCCTAAGTTCAAACATTGCCGTGTATGTTGGAGTTATATAGACTGGCACATTATGGTTCAGAGCAACATTTATCAACTTTTCGTTATCTTGTTCAATTGATACCATAGACATATCAAAACCTTCATATTTTAGCCTTAAAGCCATGTCATAAGCTCTTTTACCACCAATGTAAATATGTTTAAGCATTTTCGATATATTTAGCAGCTTATTAAATGAAACATCATATATCCAAGATACATCTGTTCCATCTGCAGATAAATCATTAAGCATAATTACATGAACAAATGGCTTGTCTATAATTGAAAAATAGTTAAGTATCTGATTAAAACCAGCAGGATTTTTAACTAGTATAATATTCACCGGAATGGAATTAATAAATATCTTTTCCATTCTACCGAATCCGCTTTGAAAATTTGATATTGATGAAAGAATGAATTTATCTTCTACTTGAATTGAATGTAGCGCGCAAGCAGCTGCCGTCGCATTATATATATTATGTGCTCCTGGAAGATTGACTCTTATCTCATAAGATTTATCAAATATTTTTAAAACTACATTGCTTCCTGATTCGTTTATATTCAATATATCTGTGACACATATTTCAGGATTTATTCTTCTGTAATCACAGTTAGTGCATTTAAAGCCTCCTAAATGGGCATAGGTGATATAGTCATATTCATATGGATGTCTGCATTTTAAGCAATACAGTGCATCTTTCGGCTCTTTTGCCAAATTATCATAAATATATGTATTTATTCCATATAGAATTGTTTTCTTTAATGTTAGATTTATTAAATAGGTACATAATGAGCAATCAGCATTTATGCAAATTGTTACATCTTTGCAATTATTAATACCTTTTGCAATTAAGTTAAGAGTATGCGAAATTTCACCATACCTGTCAAGCTGGTCTCTGAAAATGTTGGTAACTAATATTGTTTGAGGCGAAATAAAGTTAGTAACCTGATTCAATGCTGCTTCATCACATTCAATAACTGCATACTGATATTTATTTATTCCTTTTAAATTCGAATTAATACAAAAAGAAGTAACAACACCACTTAAAAGGTTAGCACCCGATTTATTAGTAAAATATTTAAGATCAGCTTCTATGAATCCCTGTTCAATAATTCTTGAAGTTGTAGTTTTGCCATTTGTACCTGTCACTATTATTACTTTTACATTTTTTGAAACATGACTCAGAATATCTTTACATAGAAAAAGTGCTATCTTTCCTGGAAGAGCCGTTCCACCTTTTTTTAAAAGCCTAAGCAGATAGCATGATAATTTACAAAATAATACTGACAAAAAAACATTCAATTTCATTACATGAATTATATCAGTCACATTACAATTTATCAATAATATTAAATATACTTAGTTGAGTTTCGTAAAGTGAAAACTTAAATTCCAGTATTAAAATACGGAAACGGATTTTAGTCT